>Ga0247765_1000035_pt1 | contig 91504 bp, 102 predicted proteins | sample UWRJL106311C6_FD_179949 | JGI IMG/M metagenome (GOLD analysis project Ga0247765, IMG submission 179949) | Plant litter microbial communities from Arlington Agricultural Research Station in Wisconsin, United States - UWRJ-L106-311C-6 | ecosystem: Environmental > Terrestrial > Plant litter >... | reverse complement strand
AGTTCCATTGACAAAGAGGAGACCGCCGAGAGGGGCCTTGGGGGGGATAACACTTGGGGGAGGAGACTTCTTGGCGAGTTCGATGAATGCAGGGACGGTGTTGCCAGAGGCGGGACTGGATAATCAGTTTGTTAGTAAGGACCGAGGCCGAGGATGAGAAAGAAAAAGAAAAAAACTTACGCGTTGATACCGCCAACCATGCCCTGTTGGCAGTGGTTACCGTTGACTTGACCGCAGTAGAACCAAATGGGCTTGGTGTCCTTGACCTGAATGACAAAAGACGCGGCAGCAGGCACTTTGGTAGTGGCGACGAAACCGCTGCTGAAGCCCTTGTCGAGAGGCACGCATGGCTTGTCGAAGCTGGACTCGGTGACAGTGTGGTTGCGCGGGTTGAACTGGAACTCGACAATAGTGCCGGGCACGGCCTTGATGTCGTTGGGAGAATAGGTCAGACTGCCGTTCAGGCCGACCTGGACCGTCGTCTTGAGGATGCCGCCCGTGGGGCCGCCGGCAGGGGCACCGCTCGGCGGGGGGGCCTTGGCAGCGAGAGCCTTGTAGGCTGCAAAGGTGTTGCCTTGCTTGGGGGCATTGATGGAGTGCACCATGCCGTTTTGGCAGTGGTTGCCATTAGTCTGGCCGCAGTAGAGCCAGATGGGCTTGTCGTTCTCAACAAGAACAGTAAATGAGGTAATCGAGGCCACATCGGGCGACTCGGTGGGAACAAAAGTCGAAAAGATACCCTTGCCGGCCAGTGGTTGGCAGGGCTTGTCGAAGCTGGACTCGATGACTGAGTGGTTGCGGGCGAAAAAGTGGTACGTGATTGTGTCGCCCAGCTTGGCTTCAACCTCCTCAGGATCAAACTTGAGTTGTCCACCTTTGCCAACTGTGACGTCGAAGTGGGCTGCCGACACGGCCGATGCCAAGAGTGACACCGGGAGGATGACTCCAGAAGAGAAACGCATCGTGACTGATTAACTTCTCGAACCAAAGGAAAAAAGACCAAGAACCCAAGGAAAAAAGGGAAAAAGGAAAAAAAGAGGAAATATTGATTGGGAGATGGCAAGGAAGCGAGTGCCGATGAATGGTGTTGAAACAAATTCATATTGCAACGAGGGAAGGGGTTCCATTTTATCATCAAGCTTCAATGTTTATGTCATGGCCTTGGTGGAGAGTGAGTAGTTTACTATTCCAACATAATCACCAACTGTTGGTGCCTCAATCCAGCCACGCCAGAGCCTACCACTGCTGCAGAGAAAAGCTCGGTACTGCAGCGTTCCGCCAAAGTCCCAATGCTATTTTGGGGTGGGATCATGTCTGCTTTGGGAAAGGCTCCCTGTAAAGGCTGTCAGCGTCGGGTTCTTTTCACTCGTCAGCGTGCTGCTGGCACACACGTGTGGAGTGCAAGTTGGCCCAGGGACCCGTTTAAGCTTCACTGCGCCCCGTCTCGTTGGGATGGGGGCGGCCGCGCCAACCACAAGCGCCGAGCGCGTCTTTGAGGGTTTCGGTCCCACAATCTGGACCTGGATGCGATGAGCCGCAAAATTGCATTGCACTGCACTGCACTGCACTGCACTAGATAGTTTTTCGACATGGGACTGTTGATGGTTATTCTTTGTTCGTATCCATACCTCGGACTGGAATGTTGGTACCTGGAGCTGGGGGAGAAATACGAAAAGGATTCCATCATCCCAACTTTGCAGCTTCCTGAATCCTTCTTCTGATCCCATTTGCCAGCTCGCAACTATTCGTACCCAAGTCCCCCGCATTACTTGGTGCACTGATGGAATAATGATGATAAATTCTCATAGAAAATAAGCATGGGCTGGCACCTTGCTCTGGTTGGTTAATAACAACCAGTGTCTGAAGCCCCCAGCTCTGAGAGCGGCGAGCCTCTGACGTCAGCATCTCATTCGTCAACTGGTGCAAAACTCGTCAGCGGGCTGTGTGATTTTGAACTCTGGAGTCGTCCCGAGACGCCCGAAGGAGTTGTCTTGCCGGTCCGACAGAATCTTCGTCAGCGCAAAAGACTGTAGGAAAAAAAAAAATCCTCAACGCATGCCCACACGCCAGATGAAAATGATAATGCATCGACGCATCACTTTGTCGGGCTTTGGCTTCATCCATTCACAGTTAACCCTCCCCTTTTCTGACCGACTCGAGCAATGCAGTGAGAACAGTCTTGACAGTTACGAACGTCCATGTCGGGTAGCGCCTTGTCGTGACCTTCTCCACCCACCGCGACCCGGTTGATGTTTTCTATTTCTGGCTTTTCTCTGATCACCAAGGTTCAACCCCACACTGATTGTAGTCAACACCCAAACAGAGTAGGGCTGAGCCACGCCCATCGAATTAAATCCCTGCTGGCAAAGACTGGCACGTGACTAGGCCGCATCGAATTTGTGTATCGCGTCTCACACGGTTCGGCGATAGGACCAGTCGTTCCGCAACCCGCTCCGATATCAATGAAGTGGCCCGAATCGCGGCTTGGTAAGCTTCCCTCGGTCTCAACTCCCCCCCCATCCCGCTCCGAGCGGCCGAAATTTCAGGCAGCATCCATCTTAGACCCCAGACCTGATGAAGTCATCATCAAAAGACCCGATAAGTAGTCCTTCTCCGCCGAGAACCCCGGGCACAAGGGGGGGGGGTGGGGGGGTGCAGTCCTGGCTCGAAACTTAAAACGCGCCCGGATGGTAAGAGTACCTTACCGGTATTTGGGAGTCGGGTATGTCGATGTTGCGCGGCTTCAGGGGAACTTTTGACCGAAGTCCGTTTCAAAACCCAAAAAGAAATCCGCATCGACGACGCGCGGCTCAACATTGCTTGTCACGGCCTCTTCCTCCCGCGTGGCGCATGGCAAGTTAGTAGAACTGTGCCGCATCAAGTACCAACTTTGTTGTGGCCCCCTTCCAATCGTGGCCAGTGGAGACGCGGCCAGCACTGGAGCGACGTCAAATATCCAACTTGATGGGTATCTTCAAGCTTCCGACAAAATCGAGGTGACGTTGAATCAAGCTGTCCATCTCGGCGCACTTCGCCACCGCACCCACCGTGCCACCCTCGGCTTGAAGCGTCTCAGATTCTCTCGCCAACACTGTTTTTGCGATCCGAAATGCCGGTACAAAGCAGAACGGTGTCGCACCTAGAATGCTCGCATGCAAACTGTAAGGAATGGTATTGACAATGGCTTGTGCATGAGCCATGAGTGCCGCACGATTCTCCGCCAAGCACGCAGCGTGGTCTTCTGTCTCGATACTACCCAACTGTTGTTGGTATTTGCCGATATCGCAAATGAGAAGACGTAGGGTAACAGCAGCTGTGCGACAAACGCTGGAAAGATTGTATTCGATTGGCTTGCCCCAGAATGGGCCTTTGATGCTGCTCCCCAAAGGGGCTGTGGTCAAGACTGCGTCAGCAAGTGAACCACCAATGTTGGCAATCATATGAGTAAGCACGAGCTCCAATTTTTTGAGCACCGGTAGATATTCTATTTGTATCTGCCGTAAGGACGGCAAGACGGAGCGATTTGGGTTGTTGGTTTTGGTTTGCTCTTCGAGACTCCTAGCGAAACCGGTTGTCACGTCCGAGACGGTTATGAGCTGATCGAAGATAAAGTCAAGGTAGTGCAAAGGACCAGTAGACTCGACCCTTCCATCGCCATCGGACCCGGGATCTGAGTACCATGGGAGAGGACGCGGACGGAAACACCTGAATCCCCGCCACTCAGGTTGTGCAAAAAAGGTTGCCTGTTTCGTGGAGATAGATTCAAGAAGCTGACACCGTCAGAAAATTTCCACAACAAGATTGGATGACCTACAATGAGAATACGGACGAGCGTTACCACCTGGAGGCTTCGGACAGACTTGAACCCTTGAGGGCCTCGCAGCTTGATTAGATTCGCCAAGCCTCGAACATGTTTCTGCCAGGTTGCTCCCTGGGGTTCCGTCGTGAGCTTCAACAACAACATCTGTATCAGCACCAATTGATCTTGATTCCGAATTCCGTCAACGCACCTCCCAAAATGTCAAAAACAGGCACGAAAAAACAGTTTGCATCACGTCTTCCTCCTCGAGTGTGTCAATCCCGATTCGTTGGATAGAAGCGACTCTTGCCGACAAGGACCGCAGGGCTCGGACATAGGCCGAAACGCTGTCATGAACGAGTTGGCGAGAGGCATTCAACTTGCCGAAATAATTCATGACAAGGGCTCGAGCTGCATGCGGCAGGGGATCGTTGTCATCGACCAAAGAGGATGGCATGAGAAGAAGTGAGAGATATCGATGACAGCTCTCGATCATGGCCTTACCCTCTGGGGGCGGATTTATGGTGAACTGGGCCAAAAAGAAGCAAACGTAGTTTGGCAGGGGATCCGGATCGATTGATTTGACAAGTTCCAGCTTGGTGGTTTTTTCCGGAGCTGCCACTCCTGGGGCTCTCCATCCTTCATTCATGAAGATGAAATCTCCGCGACGATAGCCACCGCACGTCTTCTTCCGCTTCTCGCAAGCCTCACAGGCGGGTCGCCTGCCATCTACGCAACTGTTAGCAGCTGCCCTGATCAAAAGGGAGGGTTGGAGCGCACCACATCTTGTCTTCCTAGACACGCATGTAATGCACCCCCTTGATCGGGGGACCGATCTAAGGGATGCATTGTGAGCTTTGAAATTGCATTCCATCGACTTGAATCATTTTCTGTGGTACCGCAAATGTTTTCGGAAGGCAATGCGATGGATGGCGAAGTTCGGTGTCGCGCTTTCTTCCGATCAATATATCAGATGACATGGCCAACGAGCCCCACTTTGCCCGCCGAATTTCACGACACTAAACCATTTTCAGCAGGCAACGCGACCCCTGCTTGGCTGTCACATCGGCTGGTTTGTTAGCGACGCTCTCGATTACACTGCTTTCCATGCTAACATTCAAAGCGAGATCTCGAACCCAGACCTGACCGATGATGGAACACGGGAGCTGTGGTGTTATCCCATCGGGCAATCACGGCCCAGGCAAGGAAATTTTCAAGTTTCTTGAATACTTAAGATAGAAGAATCATGTCCTTTCCAGCCACGCTTGACCAGAAATCACATCCAAAACAACCCCGCAATGGCAACAGACCAACAACCACCGCCCTCTTCTGGCGACCCGCCACAGGAGCAACTGGAGAAGGACAGCGAACCCCACCAAGATACTCTAGAACCCAATTACCCCTCTCCTGTCGGTCTTGCTCTCATCGCTATAGGCCTCTGCCTCGCCGTGTTCCTTTTTGCACTCGACCAAACCATTGTTGCGAATGCCATTCCAAGGATCACCGATGAGTTCAATAGTGTGTCTGATATTGGCTGGTACGGCAGTGGTAAGTCATTTGTTCTGAGTTTTCTATTAATTGCCCTGTTTTCGCTCTCAGGAAAACGAGTACTTCTGCTAGGGGCCCCATGCACTAATTCGCCCTGCGCACATAGCCTTCATGCTGGCCACTTCAGCATTTCAACTCTTCTACGGCACCGGTTACTCGTACTTCTCCATCCGATACACGTTCCTCTTCGCTCTCAGTCTTTTCGAGCTCGGGTCTCTTATCTGCGCTCTTGCCCCAAACAGCACCGCTTTGATCATTGGTCGCGCCGTTGCCGGCGTTGGGGGTTCCGGCATCATGGCTGGCGCCATCATCATCATCGCCCACTCGGTCCCGCTGGCAAAACGGCCCATGTTTCTGGGCGCCATGGGTGGCATGTTTGGCATTGCCTCAGTCTGCGGTCCACTTCTCGGTGGTGTTTTCACTGACCGCCTCACCTGGCGTTGGTGTTTCTACATCAACTTACCCTTTGGGGCTGTCACCGCCTTGGCCATCATGCTGTTTTTCAAGCCACCGAGTCGCCCCGCGGTTGATGCCCTGCCGTTCCTCACAAAGCTCAAGCAGATCGATTGGCTTGGTATTCTTTTGTTTATTCCGGCGATTGTCTGCCTGCTTCTTGCCCTTCAGTGGGGAGGGTCAACGTATCCGTGGAACAATGGTCGCATAATTTCCCTATTTATTGTTGCGGGTGTACTTGGCATTGCTTTCGGGACCGTTCAGTACAACAGGGGAGACAAGGCAATCGTGCCACCTCGCATCATCTCCCAACGCAGTATCATGGCAGCTGCATGGTATGCCTTTTTCAACGGCGCTGCTTTCCTCGTTATCCTCTACTATACTCCATTGTGGCATCAAGTCATCCGCCAAGTGAGTGCTGTGGACTCAGGCATTAGAATGCTGCCCATGATAATTGGTCTGGTCATTATGGTCTTGCTTTCTGGAGCGCTGGTCACCCTCTTCGGCTATTGTAAGTTTCTCTCTTCCCTAAGTACCTTCGCGTTTACGAGAACTATGTTGGACTAACAACAATCCCTAGACACCCCTTTCATGCTACTCGCTTCGACTCTCGCACCTGTCGCTGAGGGACTCCTTTCTACCTTGACCGTAGATGCTCCCTTCAGTCACTGGTTCGGCTACGAGGCTTTCGTAGGCCTTGCCGTGGGGATGGGAATGCAGCAACCTATCATGGCCGTCCAAACCGTTCTCACCCTGGATGACGTTCCGATCGCCAGTTCGCTGGTCGTGTTCATGCAGACGCTTGGAGCGGCTATTTTTGTTGCTGTTGCCCAAGCAGTCTTTGGCAACCGGCTGATCTCGAACCTCCAGACACAGGTTCCAGAACTTCCCGCGGCGTCATCTGATATGCTGAGATCTGGAGCAACCGACCTCTTATCCAAAGTTCCGCCATCACTTCAGCGACCAATCCTTGAAGCATTCAATGACGCCATCACCCGTGTCTATATTGTCAGCATTGTTGCATCATCTCTCACCATGTTTGGAAGTCTAGCTATGGAGTGGCGAAGTGTGAAGAAGGGTAAAAAGGCGGAGGCTGTGACAGTGGATGCATGAAGTTGATACATTTTCTGCGGCGAGCAAGGGGTGTCATACTTCGTACGGATTCAGATTATCATGTGTCGAATATTGTACTGACGTAGATTTGTTACAACTCTGACTTGTCATAAGATACGCCTGGAAATAGCCTAGAATCCCCTCCGGTTGCATCTTTTGTATCTGGTGCTGTAGACTTGATTTTTGCCTGATATCCTCCAATAGAGAGGCTCTCGAGCCGAGGGAGAGCTTGTAGTGTAAGGGCGCCGGCCTTTTCCATTACCTCTGCTGTTTCCTCGGATTCATTTTCCCCGATATCGATATCCATAGTGCTTGGAAGGTGGAGATGTCGTAGATCTGAAAACTTTGTCAAAATTCCGAGGTAAGTCTGGACCAGTCATGTTAGCCGACGCGACTCGACTCTGACGGGTTAAAAAAAAACGGTTTAGTGTAGTAGGTACCTTTAATACTTGATCATCTCCTCCTTTAAGACCGTCAACTCTTAGTGTCCCACCAATTCCGAGAGTGTTCAACTTTGGCATTGCTTTTAGTACATCTGCAGCAGGAGCACATTGATAGTCAGCATGACTACCTAGTTACAATCTTTCTCTAGATATGTAGTGTAGTTAGTTTGATTCAAACATACCTTCCAACAACCCTGGCGACCATGGATCCGGGTCCAGGGTGAAGCTGAGACGCTTGATCTTTGGGGCCTTTGCGGCGGCCACCTCGTCAAGAAAAAGCCGATAGGGAGTTGATCTGGAGCCCTGTACTCTTTTCCAATCACAACCATGACCATATGTTAGGCTCTCTAGGTTGGGAAACAAGCTAATCATGTATTCTGACCACTCTCCAATCCTGAGGTGTTTTACCCCCAAGTTTCTGTTTCTGTACAAGATGTTGTTGTGTTTTATTCCGGCAAACGCCTCGGCAAACGCCACAGTCTGTGCACAGGGAACTTCCCAACTGAGACTCTGTAACGGATACGCCTCTGGCTTTTGTCCCAGTTGTAAAAACAAGTCGGTAAACCGCTCGATTAGTTCTTTTGGAGGCGGGTTGTCCGGATTGTGGACTTGGATATATACTTGTAGAGAAGAAGCTTCGTGCAGCGCCGGGTGGCACCATTGGATTTCCCTCAGGAGATGCAGCGCTTCGGTCCATCCTGGGATTTTTTTGTTGTTACTCTCGCGCCATTTGGTCGCGTAGTTGTGGATCGTGAGGTTTTCGTACAGATTATGCGGGATGGCATTGTTGATGTTCCAAGCCCGATCGACCTGGCAGAGATAGGACGCGACGTTTGGTCGGGATTGTAGGTCTGCGAGGTTACTTTCAATCCAGGGGTGGTGGAGGTCGAGAATGAATTGCGGGATGGCATTGAGATCGCGTGGTTTCCATTCCGATTCAGAGGGTGAGAAGTAAAAGGTGGAGTGGATTCCGCGCTGCAGGCTGATGTACAGGTGGCTGGGGATACTGGCGAGGTTGTAGAAAGTGTATTTTAAGAAGGTGAGGAGGTTCATTGTGATCAAGCCTTGCAGTAGTCTTGCAGTAGTCTTGCAGTGGCTGATTTTATTCAGTGTGATGGGGGATGATATCCTGAGTGGAAGGAAGCGGGGTTCAGGCTGGTGAGATCTACTTTGGGAACCAGGCAACAGTTTTTGGCCACAGTTGTAACTTTTTGTCTTGGTCTCCCGCACGGTTTTATTGGTCTGCCGTTCTCTGTGCTCGTACTCGCCCAGCCAATAAGATTGATGGCGAGATGCATGTGCAATATCAGACTTGAGAGAAGCAGTTTATGTTGAATCATATTGATGAAATGATAAATAATGTCTGTCCATGTTTCGAGACTGAACAACCCCGGACACCGGCCTAAGTTGAGCCCAGTGCCCCGAAGAGCACACACCAAGACTTCTCTCTCCAAGATACTAGGTATTACATGTCAAGTAATTCACATTACCACATTACTACCTACCCAGACAGGTAGGTAGATTGGCAAGTAAGTAAGGTAGGTAGGTAGGTAGGTAGGTAGCAACTAAAAAATCCTCGATCCACACAACATGACCGCAAGCGACAATTGCTGCCACACAATCCTCTTTCCAAACTCGCTCAGCTCTCCTCCAAAAGCTAGCATCCCTCCCGCGACATATAGGCCAATCAGCTGGTCCAGAGAAATCCCCAGCGTCCTTAGCGGATCAGGCTTGATTGACGCGACGGCTTTATCGCAGCATGCTCTGAATAAGATCATTTTGGCTTGATAGGCCGCGGCAGCGGCGGCGGCAACGGCGGCGGCCTCGGCATTTTGACGTTCGTGCAGGGTTAGGGTGCCGGGTTCCTCTGTCGCTGCGTCTGCATCGGCTTCGCGGCGGGCAAGATCCGGGAGGGAAAAGAGTGTAAGCGAAGATGTGGTTGGAGAGTTTGTATTGGAGTCAACGGCTGGGATGGGCCCTGGATTGGCAATAGGCGAGGCGACGGCAAGGCTGGCAAGGCCGGTAAGGAGAAGCCATTGCATGGCGGAGAGGTAAAAGGTGGTTGGGCGCATTATGTGATGGAGGAGGAGGAGTTGTTGAACAAGAATTAGCAGTATCAATGTGAGTTAACTGCAGACTGGACTGGAGCTGCGAAGAGAGAGATCGTTGTCGGTTTGATCTGCGCGAATTCCAGGACTTACACAGACGGGACTGGAACTGGCCAAGGCCAAAAATTTATAGAATTCATCTTTGCGTGCACTTGTACCCCTAGCCCCCCCTATGGCCCCCATCGTTGGCGGCTATGTGAACTCGTTGGTGGTTGGTGGCGGTGGCGCAGAACGCAAGAATCAGCACTAAATGGTGTCTGGGCTGCATCTTTTCGGACTTTCAAGCCCACCTTCTAGAATATATTGACGTGAAATTCGCTAGCCTTTTACCTCGACGAACCAGTACTTTACTAGGCAAGTTTAGAAATTTATCTCGGAGAATGCATGGGCGGCATGGATGGAAGCGCTGGCTCTGAGCGTCCAACCCTGCTTCTCTCTTCTACTTCTCCCTCCTACTAAGGGCCAGCTGAATAGCAGCCAGTAGAATATAGTTGCCTAAGATGTCTCAGGAACACAGGAGTGGGGTAAGACCAGAAACCAAGCCCCATATTTTCAACTCTTCAAAAATGATCATCGCAACTGTATTCGCGACATCTAGAATTTAAAGTTTGAAATCTGAGTTGGTTTTCTCCCAACCGTTTGGAGTCTCATCGAGCTCCGCCACCGTCTCTGCCAGCTGAAGCTTGAGACTGCGCGCCCGCTCAGTACACAGCTCATACATCGTCGTGAGGTTAAAGAGAAGAGTGTGAGATGCGCGGCCAGCAGCCACCAACCCTTGCAGTAACTCTTTCCCCTATAGATAAACAGTCAGTCAACAACCTCTCTCTCTCTTCGACCAAGATAACTCACCTCTTGCATCTTTCCCACATACAACAAGCACACCGCCGTATTCACGCCGACCATTTCATCATCCACCTCCTCCCTGACCTCGCGCCACCGTGCGAGGGCGTTCGCATACTTCCCATCCGCCATGTCGCACAATGCAGCAACCACCTTCTCTGCTGTCTCGCCTGCTTCTCCAGCGATGCAACTCCTCGCCATTTCCACATCACCTAATTGCAGCCACAGCAGTGCTCTTGCCATGGCCAGTTTGCCCACATCCTTGCCTGGTAGGGACATCAAGTGCGCAGCCGCACCGCCCAAATCCCCCATCTCCACCAACGCACCAGCCACCCGTACGCCGATATCACCCAACCTCTCCTTCCACAACTCGCGCGCCGAGTTATCGTGATCGGCCATCGCCTTCGCCAAACGCGCTCTCGCCTCGCGTGCAAGGTCGTAGTAGCTCATGACAGCCCGGCGGGCATCGCCAAAACCCATAGCTTGGAGGCGGACATTGAGAACGCGGAGCTCCCAAGGGACGAGGTGGTCGCCAGAAAGATCATCGACATAGAAGGCACTGTTAAGGTCTTCGAGTGTGCGCACCTCCTGTGCGGCGAGGGCGGTAGCGTCGATCAAGGTGAGACAGGCCAGACGGGTGTAGAGCAGGGAGAAGATGGTGGCGTGGTCGGTTGGGTCGGGGGGCGAAGGACCGGTGAGGGCTTGGGTCGCGGCGATGGCGGCGGCGCGGAACTGTCCCCGGGAGAGGAGTTCGGGGATCGGAGTGTCTGGCGTGGGTTGTTTGGCCAGGTGGTTGCGGAAGGGAGCGGGGACATTGAGCCCTGTGAGGGGATGGTAGATCTCGGGGCGGAGGAGGTACGAAAAGTCCTTGGGCGTAGGTGGGGGCCGGCGCGGTGCGGGCGACTGAGCAGCAGAGCGGGGGAGGAGTGGGGATGGTCCAGGCCCGGGACCAGGGCTGCGTGGAGCAAGCGGCGCCACGAGTTGAGATTGTTGCGGCGACAATGGTGAGGCAAGCGGAACACTGGAACAGTTCAGACGACGGTTTTGTGTGGGAAGCCGCGACTTACTCATTGACGTCCAGGGGGCCTTTTGTGGAGGAGCGAGGTCGCGTGGCTTGCCGCGATTAGTTTCGAGGTGAGATGAGGGACAGCCCGCACTTGCTTTTATCGCCCGCTGCAAGCCGACTTTGAAGGATGCACTTACCTTTAACAGCAGATCTTGTCCTAGTATGCCCTTTCGGGGCCCTCTCTGCAGGCTCGTCCATGATGCGCCGTCAATCTCTTCTGGCGATTAAAGGGTGGTGAGGGAGGGTGTGACGTGAGGTTGGATCAAGATCTTGATCGGCACAGGCCAAAGTCTTGGCGCACCCTAACCCTTGCCCCTCTCTTTCTCCAGAGCCAGGATGCGGCTGTGGACAATCCGTGTTCTTGCTGTTCTACCAAAAAATAAATAAAAAAATAAAAAAATAAAAAAATAAAGGCAAGAATGACGAATCCGGCCCGCCGTCGCAGTGGCCGCTAACTCCACCCTTTCCCCTTTCTCAACGCAGGCAATGGCTATCATCCGTCAACATGAATTCACCATATGCGACCGACCAGACAGGCCCTGTCTGTCACGTCCAACGTATTGGGCCTGCCAATATTCATCATCAACGGGTATTTCAACACTGATATTTCTAACCTCAACTAACGTCTCGCCATGGCGATCGGAGTAATGTGCAGTATGGCATCATGGCGTCATCAGTCATTCACCCATCTCGTATCCAGTAGAGTACGCCCACGGCCCCGTTACGTTTTCCCGGGTGAGGGACTCAGAGCCCGCAGACTTGCCAACATCCCCGAATACCACCTCTATTGGGACGTACCCATCGGCAAAAGCAATGATAGCTTGCCAAGGTTTAGCCGCCTCGGCTATTCGAACACTAGAATCTGCATGGACAAAACGGTATCATCAGAGGATTGGCAGTATTTTCACGAGAACCCCATAGTCTCCATGATACCCGACCCTCCATTTTCTGTGGAGCAATATATCTTGCGGAAGGGGACTCACGCGGTGGTATGGCACTGCCTTGAATCCCCCCACATGCAAATCGACGGCATGAGACATGCCGATGTCGAACTGCTGATGCAGAATTCGTTTCCCAAATTCTGTGACATCGTTCTCAGTGTTCTAAAGGAGACGCCGCACATGCGTGACTTTGGTATTCAGCTCCAGTCCCATTTTGAAGGGTTGTCAACCGAAACCCTGGCCGACTCACTCACATCACCTGTGGGCAAACAAGGTCAAGTGCTCTTGAACTCCGTTGACAGCCAAGTTAAGAGAAGAAAAGATATGGTGAGGCAGCTCAATGACCTATTGAGGAGACCTGATGTCCCGGACTCGACCCGCGACAACCTCACAGCTCAATTGCGCGACGCCAAGCAAATGTTGAAGGCAGCTACCGCCTTGAAACTTGATCTTATGGAGGGCATCTCGAGATCGGGTGCATCGGAAGGCACAGAAAAAACGGGCGCGAAAGATCCGATCAAGGGAAAGACGGAGGCGGAAGATGAGAAGAAGGAAAAAAGCACCAATTTTGAAACGTTATTCATCCAGTCCCGAGGTCCAGAGATATTCGACTATACAGAGCGACTCCCGTGCACCGAACGAGACAGAGGGCGCCTGGCCCGTGGACTCACTTGTCCGCCGTCAGCTGAGATGTGGGAGAAGATAGGGCATGTGGGAATTGTAGAGAATTGGAGGCAGAAACGTACACCCATGTCCATGCTTCACCCCGAGATATATAAGGATCTACTCCATAAAAAAGACGTACTTGCAACTAAGATCGAGGTCGGATCCACGTACCGGTCAGGACGCGCCCGTTTCTACTACGGAAGGAAAAGCCCATTTATGAACGGGATGGCTTTCGCTACTTTGGTGGGGGAGGATGCGAAAATTGGCGAGAGCGTGGACAACTTCACGAATCACCACCGATTCGAGATTTTATGGGGCGAGGATGATCTCGGGGTCCGCGATCTAGGTGTTTTTGTGATTTCGATTGAGCTGTGGATGGCAAGGCCCTCCTTTGGGTACGCAACATCGCTCGAGTCAAGGTACGGAAGGTTTCTTGCACATGAGAAATACAGACGTATCCTGAAAAGGGTGATGGAAAAGTTTGTCCAAGAATTCCCATGGGCGAGCTGTCCGATAGCGGGTCTGTCGAGGAAGATGAACTGGTGGGAGGCGAACGTGCAAGAAGCAAAGAAGGGAAAAAAGCAGGCCGCATATCCAAAGCAAGACAAAAAGGGAAGAAAGGGTAAGAAGGTAAAAAGTGAAGAAGGGGTATAGAGAGAGGAAAAGATAGTGCGGAATCCGGATTGATAGTGGCCGTTTGGTTTCAGCGTTTTTATGTACCTACCTAGATAAGGTACCTAGAGTCAGTATCTATATGCTGGCAGCGGATACGTAAAAAATAGACAAATACAGCGGATATTTGCGAGCGAGCTATATAATTGCATAAACAAAGAGGTTATCTACGGCCTTCCACTCATTGATGGGCAGCTGCGCACTCAAACCGGGCCAAGTAGTAAAACCCCTGGTCAAGTGCCTAACATCAAACACATGTCGTGTGCCAACAGGCTTCGTTGTGTAGAAACGGGGGCCTTTTATGTTACTGAGCTGGTGAAGCGGTTCTGAATATCATCGTGTCCAACAAGAGGTGCATTGGCCTCATGGGAGCGCAGCATCGAGCAGTCTTGAACAAGCAAACACTTTTCAGAGTTTAAAAACCATCATACCATTGTCTCACTACAGGTACATTGACTATGATGCGACAGTGGCTCCATAGAGCTGCCTGAACTTCCCTTCCTGCAGTGTGCTTCCGCAGGGGAAGCTACATGTCCATCCACGACCCCCAGTCCACGTGTGTCGAGTGAGTGCATCTGACCGCCAGTTGGTTGCAGCACCTGCTGTACCGTATCCCTCCACTCTCTATTAAACATCTCCCCTGCCTGGTTGGGCTCCCAGCTGTGGCCGTTGGCTGCCGTGTGTGAGTTGCGTCTCTTGTTGGACTTCTTGATGACTTTCCCAATCAGCTCAGCGAGGTTCATTTCAATGTAGAGCTTCATAATGTAAGCCAGCGCATGTGCTTGGATGTAACTAAATCCAGGTGAATGTAAGTCTTCTGATGTGAAAGTGCTGTCTGAAGAGGCGGCTCCAAATGCGTACACTGTGTCGTCGGGCAAGGACATGATCCCAATGATGGTGGCCTAGCACATTTTCTTGTCAGCTCGGTGTCATGGATAGCAAGAAAAAGTGACCAACGTCAATGAGAATCGAGAAGCAAGCCATGGCAAGATTGCAGCGGTAGATCAGGCGGTATTGGGCCAGGCCGTTGGCGATGAGCTTGACCTTCACAAGCCACATGAAGTAAGCGTTGAGAATGAGGTCGACAATGAGGAATATGCACTTCTCAGTCCTGTCCCATATGTTGTTCACCGTGATCCACGTCTCGCTGATCTGCAAACGGGCAGGAATCCAAATAATGAAGACGCTAACGTTGATGAAGCCAATGATCAGGGCGACCGTGAGCTTTATTCGCCTCGCTTTATCGGGATTGTAAAGGATCAGGGAGATTCGGTTTGCCAGAATCTGGGTCAGGCACTGGATCTAGATCGAGTTAGGGTGGTTGACTTGTAGGAGAGAAGCTTCCTACCACTATCGTCCACATGAGGACTGCAAGGTGTTAGCCGCTCTGCTCCTCCTGGGTGCCAAGAAGACTTACGCATCCCAACAAAGAACCAGATACTAAACTGTCAGCCACGAGTCGTCGACTGTGAGGGACACCTACCTCGGCTTTATTCCATCCATGATGTAGATCCAGCAGACAATGGCAATAACGATGGTCGTGGCCCATGTCAACCAAACCATGACAATGTAGCAATTTGGCTTGTGTCTCCTCTTCCAAGATCGGTATGTCTGGCGCATGGCCTTGGCGGCGGTAAAGATAGCCAGGGATATGGTGAAACCCAAAAGGAAGGTCGAGAGGATGATGTCTTGGCGACGAGGAGCCGGCACCGTATACCATGGCGGCACCAGGGTTCCAGCCATGTCGAGCTTGATATCGCTTCGTCTCGGATCTTGTCCACGTCGAGCTTTGTTTCCGTCCATAGCCCGTGGGCAAATTGTTGAGGGTGATGCATCGCCAAGATTGAGTTTATATCGGCACCTGCATGTATCTGCTCGATAGAGGAGATCGCACTGGTCGACGGACCTTGTGGGATGGGGATTTTGCGATGATTGGAACAGCACTCGGTCAACGGCTGTCTCTGCAGACGCACCATCGGGGAGGAGTGGGAGGAAGTCTCATCGGAGCGTAGGCCCGACGTTTTGGAGGTTTTAGTCGCATTCGACGGTGGCGTCGGTTTCTAGGGAGTAGGGAAAAAAAAGAGGAACGGCCCAAGACGCCGACGGACTGTGAATCGAGCCTGGGACAGTCTAGAACGATTATAAGGAGAACAGAGTTTTGAGCTGCAGGCACCCATGCGCGATGCCAGCGCCAACGCGGTGCCAAGACAGCTGCGAGTCAGGATGATGCATGCAGCGTTGTGCACAAGCTTTGCGGGTGGTGGGCTTCATCGCCGTCGGAATCAGGCCATGTTTGAGCACCTCGAGCGAACGCGAAACAAATGATCTCATTGCATGGCCTACGCACGGTTGGCAGGGGCTGTTCGATGCCAGCATCGCAGCTTCCCTTCACGGGCCGAGACCCTGCTCGAAGTCCTTTTCTAGCTGCTTCTGGAACTTTGCCCACTGCCCCTTGACTTTACAGGCCGACAGCCAGTAATTTCCTTTTCCGTCTTTTCCCAGAACGAAGAAGCCATTGGCTGGTTTGACCGGGCCATGATTTTCCTGCACGTACGATGGCTGGCAGGGAACGCCCTTGCTGGGCACCTTCCGGGCAGGTGAAAAATCCAGACGAAACAGGCCGGCCTTGTCCCAGTTCGAAAAACCAATCTGGGCCATCCCGCCATCGCCGAAGATGATGATGGGCAGCCCCATGCCGGAATCGCGGACGGCAGCATAATAAGCCTCGTGCTGGGCACGAGTGCCCTGCTCGTTGATAGCACGTCGAACCTCACACGCCAACCAGCTGAGCGGTTTGGTTACCACGTCGCCTGCTTTTACCAGCACGTTGGCCCATCCAAAGGCGTTGCCGACGTAAGGATGTTCCAAGGATGACGGAATGAGATCTCCCTCGAAAGCCTTACGAAGGGACATGGCCATAGATGCGGCGACCGTCCGTGCAGGATCCATGTCCATTGACTGAACCAGACAGCGTAGTGTCCACGCAGTGAGGATATCTCCCTCGGTCAGGAACACTTTCTTTTCATCCTCCCCCTTGTCTCTGGCGTCCGCTCTCAGCTCGGTGAGCGCCTTCTCCCGCTGTGGTCGCCAGTACGATTCAGGTACACACACCATCCTGTTTTCTTTCTCGCGCACCAACATGTCGACGCCGTAGCCCAAGCCCCATTTCATCATGCCTCCCAGACCCACCCGCCTGTCTGCCAATAAGTGCTTTTCAACAACCGGTCGTGTTCCTTTGGCCAGAACGTCAAACAGATCTCTGTCCTGTCCGCAGGGGATTGGTATCTCATGTTCTTGTCCCCACAGCATACGACTCCAATTCTCCACGACGTATTGCATGCCCAGGGCATCGAAGGCTACGTGTTGCCACTGAAGCACGACAACTGTTTTGTCAGTGAAGGAGTGCACACGGAGTCCAAGAACAGGCTTATCGTTGTTAAGGTAGTCACTGATACCCCTGGGCTTGTAGTCGGATTCCCATGCAAGCGAGGCGAGGTCATCGGGATTGCCAACAATTGAAGGACGGAGACTAGGAACAGGGATGCAAGATGCCACGGGGTGAGAAGATGCCGGAGCATCATGCTCGACATGGCTAAAGGTGAATGCCGGACGAGGTGGTGTAAACTCGGCGGGAATATGCCATTCGATCTTACCCGCAATCTGTCATTTGTCAGATAATGATTTGAAGCTTGGAATGGGTGATAGAATCACATTCTTCCTCAGACGGCCCCCTAACCTCTGCCATCCCTCACGCTTGATCAGCCCTTCAAGGGACTGGCGGAGTATGTCCGGGTCCAACACATGGTCAAAGACAAGGGATACAGCCATGTTATTCCCCTGCACCAACAGACTCTTTTCGAAGAAGTGCAGCGGTACCACTCGATCTGTGGCGACCGGGTTGGTTACTGTTGGTTGTTGTTTGCGACTGAAGAGTTTGGACATGGCTTTTATCGATGTTACCTCCCTGAAGAGGGTGACTTTCTCGGAGTAAGGTGTTTCCAAGGTCGATTGATTGATAAGCTAATTGTGATTTCCCTTTTGCCCCTTGTGTGCAATGTAGAACTTGGTCGGATGGCTGGGTAAAGTAGGCAGGTAGGTAAGCAGTGGTTAAAATCTCGCCAGGGTAATAACCGATCAATTCGACTTGTGTGTACAAAGATTTCTGAGGGTTTGAATTTCTCTGCAGCCGGGTCACGAGCCACGAGTCACGAGGAACTCGAGGGACATTCGAGCTTTTTTCTTTAAAAGAAGAAAAAAGGGCAGAGAGATAAACTAGACTCTTTGGAGATGAGTTCCAACCCGAAGGATTACAAACTACCGACTAAACACCTCGGGTGTCCGCCTTGGGTCGTATTTGAGCGGAACCACTACTGTTTTTGATCATGGGCCATGCCCGAAAGACCCGCAACTAGGTAGGTTGCCAGGGGCCGGCCCGGCCTACTTGACTAGGTACCTAGACGGATACTAAGGACACAGTTATCTGGGTAGTTATCCGATAGGGAACATGTACAGCGGGCAGGCAATCATGGCTAGCTAGCTAGCGTACAAAGTAGGCCGGAGCGAAGTAACCTTGCCCTTGGTTAGGAATGGCAACAACCTATCTAGGTACCTAGGTAGGTTCGGATTCGCTGCATGTGATAAGTGAAAGGATTGTTCGTTCGTGATACATCGTGTCCAGTGGGTCTTTCCCGGAGATACCCTACCCTTGGAAAGCAAAACATGACATGAACCCCGTAAAATCACAGGCCAACAACCAGAAATCTTTTCATGGGCGAGAGGGTATCTTATCAAACGGGAATATCTATAACACAACATGCTACTCAAACGTACCAGACGTATTGCTATTACATTGATCAAACTGGAGGAATGAAAGAATTTCTCAAAAACTCTCAATATACAAAACAATCTCTATTGATATTATAGCGACCCACTTGGCAAAGACTTCCCAAGTACCTTACCTACGCAACACACTTATGCATGACCAATTCTAAAGAAGACACCCAACTATCTCCACCGTTCATATCCTCCTTAGACAAACACCAAATACAACCCACCATCAAACTGAACACGGTCCACACAAAACCCACACGTCCCAGTCCACTGACATGGAATTAAATCATCTCCCCCACGCGCTGCTTTCCATCCTCCCCCTCAACCGCCCGCGCCGTCGCAGTCCGCAAATGATAAATGCTCAAATAAACATAAATACCCAACACAATATACTCGGGCAACAAGCCCATCAACCCAAACGCCGTGGCTGAGCCAAAGAGCGGACTCCAGCTCGATGTCAGAATCCCTGTCCCTGACGCTACCGCTACCCCGATGATACCGTACGCAGCGCGTACGCACAGGGGAACTGCCGCGACGAGAGCCCATGGAATGTACTGTTCCCACCAGACCTATCGTTAGCACATATATCAACGATAAACGGGAATAAGGGAATCGGTGAATGGGTGAAAGGGGAACGGGGAACGGGGAAATAGGGGAATGGGACACTGTGTACAGGAAAGGTGCAAAACGTACATATCTCCTTCCCCTCGCCACACTCTTTAGATTTCCCGCCAGTGCCACAAACGTGCCAATCAGCGCTACGAGAACAACCACAAAGATGGCATACGCGGCCTTGGACAGGGTGGATTGTTTTTCTGCATCCTCAGGTTTCCCAGCATAGCCGCCGGCGGCGCCGAGAAGACCAGTGGCGAGAAGGACGCCGACTTTTAAGAGGCGGAGAAAGATGGAGATGGGACGGGAGTGAGAAAAGTCGTTCTCTAATCTAAAACAAAGGTGTGTTAGTATCGCTGCTTTAAGCAGGAAGGGGGTAAAGGCAGTGGCATACACTAAACGGGCGTAACCCAGGTAGGCCATGAGGAGGGGAACAAGGCCGACGTTGAGGAGGACGATAGTTGCAATGAGGAGGCCGCGGTTTTCATGTTTTGGGTCTTGTTGCTCGATGATGGTCATTATGCCACCTACGAGTCGGACTGAAAGCGCCAAAACGTTAGCAGGGACAGAAAAGGAGGTCATGATGGATGAAAAGTTCGAATGAGTCCCACGTACTGGCTGAGAATGCTGAAGGCGGGTACCATGCTGTCCGGGGCCGCCATTTCCAGTTTCGAATCATCAGATAGAACGTGACGGGCACCATTGGGACGTATAGAACGACCTGCGCAATGGCAGCCGCTGTATGGGGGTTGTCGACCATGTTACCAAGGTAGGTAGGTAGGTAGGTAGTGGGGCCGGGGTTCGTGTAAGTGGTAAATGTGTTGATCTCGGTCTCAGGCGTTCAGCTTCCAAGTTCAGTTTGCAAGTGAAAACCGACCTAGTATTGAAAAACACAAACACCAGAATCCACGAGCAAAGAAAAGCCAAGAGGACGAACTTATACCCATTCTTGGCCCTCTACTCCCTTCCTCTCCACAACAAACCCTCCTGAGATTGGCCACATCTGACACGGCACAGCCGCCCAAAACTCGGTTGGCCTTGCGCCTTCCTTCGCGCAATCTGACCCAATGCGGTTTAGCGCCAGCTCGCCGACCGCCCATCTAGTGAAACAGCACATGGAACCGCGCCGCTCCCACGTTTTTCTTCTCTCCAGTGATTTCAGAGCCACGTACTTACTAGGCAGTACACGGGAAAGAAAGGCGAAAGGAAAAAAAGATTGCCTGACTCCATCCCATTTGCCCGTCTACGGACAGGACTGCGCGCACAAAGTAACGTAACCAGGGCATAGCCTGGCGGCCTCATCCGAATAAATGTCATGCGGCGCGGACCCCAGCGTACTTATTAAGCGATTCCATCATTTTATCGCCGCCCAAATCCGTGGAGGAGCCAAGACATTTTTCAACCGTTCCCGATCCACCATTTCACGACCTCCCACCACAGAGCTTCCTGTGCCCAGCCATAACTCGCGCCGTCTTTATTTCCAGATAACACGGTTCATTGGTCAAGTGCCAGCGCCGAAGTCGAGATTAGGTATTCGCCAAGATGGTGGGTGTTCCTGGGCGATCCAAGGCCTGCCATACTTGCCGACAGAGGAAAATTAGGGTACGTTGCCCCCGCAGATTGCTCATCCGCCGAAAGTGACCGCATTGGGCCTGGCGGCATGCGGCAGTGACCCGAGGCCCCCAGCACCGACAGCTCCCCCTTGACATCAGCACGCGGAAAGTGTGCTAATACGGGAGGTGTCCAGTGTGATGGTGATCTCCCAAACTGTCGGAACTGCGCAAAGTCCGGCCGCATATGCACCGGTTACCGCCGCAAGCATGCCTTCATCCTGTCCAAGGACATGGTGGCCGCCGGGAGTGGTGACGAGTCTGCCCTGCCAGATGAGTCTGACTCTGGCAAGGTCATGATCTCTCGCTGGAGGGCCATAGAGAGGCCATCTCCCCCGTCTTCCTCTGGTTCTTCCCCAGCCCCTTCGTCATCCAAATCAACATCCACCGTCAGATCAGGGAGTAAGACGCTCACCCAAGTCGCTCCGCATCCCTTGTTTCCTGAGATCTCGGTACGCAACGTCTTCAGCGGCCGCATCTTTGCCCTCTTTGCTGAACACAACCTGTCGATATACGACGAAAAACCCACCTCGGCAAGCGATGCTGTGCAGCGGTCCTTTGGTGATCGCGGCGACTGGATGGTGCGCATCATGGATCTACCCGAGCTTACACCGAGCCTGGAGGATTCGCTACTGGCTGCCTGTACAGCGCGTCTTGGTCGCGTGATGAACCACCCTGCTCTGGTCCACGAAAGCCAGCGACTGTATGCCAAGGGTCTGTCGGCGATGCGCCGTGACATCAACCGCAAGTCGACACAGGCCAACGAACAAAACCTCGCTGCATGTCTGGCTCTGATGCTATATGAGATCTCAGAGTGTCCCGGCGAGACACCTGACGGGTACATGGTGCACTACCAGGGTGCCATGGAGCTGATGCGCATCAGGGGCCCTGCCGCTCACCAATCCGGTCTCGCTCACAGCGTTTTCCAGCTCTTGAGGCTGCACAGTGTAAGCAAGCGAGCAGGCGACTCACCCCTTCTTTGACCAGACACTGAAGTTCCCCATCACACAGGTCTTTCAGAATATCATCTGGAGGAGCTCCAACTTCCTTTGCCAGACCGACTGGCGTAACCTCCCCTGGGCCCCCCGCCCAGAGGCCAAGGCCCCATTCGACAATCTTGTCGATATCCTGCTCGACCTGCCGGATCTATCTGTGCGGCGTCAGGCTCTGGAGCGAGTTTTGGAAGCCAAGGGCGACCATCGACACGCCCTGCTCGAGGGATTCGAATGCATTCGCCGCGGCCAGAAGATAGAGGACGCCCTCGCAGCATGGTACGACGACTTTAAGGCCGCAATACCTGGTGTGTTGTACCATGCCGAATTATCGAAAATGGATAGCGTTATCGACAACCCGGATTCGGGCAAACTGTTCCCCGTCATCTTCCGCTTCCCCCACTTTATGGTTGGCCAGAACATGCTATACTACTGGATCAGCCTGATGAGCGTGCAGGCTCACTGGTGCTTCACCTACGCTACGCTGACCCGGGTTTCCGAGGCTCTTGATTCCGCCGGCAGGGCTACAGCGACGTGCACATGCGCCGGTCTAGACGAAGAGGCGGCGACGTGCCCGCGGCACTTCTCGATGCATCTACTTCCGCCTCTTGGACACCGAGAAGAATGGCCCACAGGAGCAGCATACCATATTTGTCAGAGCATCGAGTACTTTATGCTGCATCATGCTCGGGCCTTTGGGCCTGCAAGTGTAATACCCGGCTTGGTGTTGGCCAAGGCATATTGGATGTTCGCGCCGGGAGACATGAGTCGGGAGACGACGTGGGTCAACGAGATGTTGTGCCGCGTACGGGAGAGCGGTGGGAGCATAGCAGGGCCTCTGTTGCGGCTGAGGATCGATGGGAGAGACTTGACCATGGTTGACTAGATGTGTGCTTATGCGCAAGTGTCTGCGCTGGCGCGTTGTGGGTACTCCTGCCTCTGACGTTACTCCATAACCCAAACGGGACTTGTGGTTAAGAGCTAGAAGACGACGCTAATGCCTTGTTGGGCCGCGCCTACAGTTGCATTCAGCCCAACACCAATGCACAATGTGCCAAAGTTCAGTCCGGCCTCGACCTCGGCAATCTTCTTCAACCTCTTGGAGCGCATCCGGAGTTGTCCGAGGATCAAATTCTCCAGCAGTACGATAGACGGGACCGCTTTCCTTGCCGATCCTGTTAACAGCAACTTGGCCTTCGCCCAGCAGCGCTGAACTCGCAATTATCGCCGATGTTCATCCACACCCAGCCACCGACGCCCCAGATTGAAAGAGCTCATCGAGAGCCAAGGCCGACCCAGGAGAATTCAACCTCATATACAGCATGCCATCCCGGCCGGGACCCGACCCAGGTGTGGATCCCCACGCGAGATGTGAGATATTTGGAGAGAATGAGACCGGTTCATAGCAGGGGGTCCCGGGTGAAAATGTTCGTCTCGACTCCACCAACGTCTTCCCAACAGCGACATCCCGACCAGCAGTGGCCGGCATAGGGATATCCGGATCTGGTCGTGTCCTGGTAGATCACGCCAATGGGTTTGTTGAGCTGAAGAACCCCACATGAAGGCTGCTGGCCCATCCACCTTCTACCCACAGCGAGCTGCAGACAAGACTACCGCGGCAAACTCTGTCGGCCGAGAGGTTGTGATTTGAGCAAGAGGCGACAAGAGGAGAAGAAGAAAAAGAAGCACCGGTGGCTGGCTGCGATAGACGCGTCTCAGTACGCGGCTGTGGACACAATGGCGATGCCTCCCAGCCTCCGAGATATAGAATTTGCCCTGTTATAAGACAAATGGTTTGCCGGTAATCTAGGTGCGCGAAATTCCCGGATAGAGAGCATCTTCTATTTGTCTCCGTGTTGCAGCCGACCACCCAGAGTGACGAGTCCATCCCGGCTAATACACCAGCCGTCCTCCTCGCTATCATCCCGCTTTCTGACCTGGCTGAGCTGATATACCCTCTCTTAATTCTCCGGAGCCGCTCTCTCATATCTTTCTTTCTCAAACCCTGCCAATGGTGTTGTCGATGTTCGTGGCCCTCGGTGGCCTGGTCCTCTCCTTATCTGGTGGAGCTTTGGCGGGCTTTGCCGCGCAAGCCCAGAATAATATTGCCGTATACTGGGGTAGGCATTGCCCACGGCAACGAGAAAGAACTGCGGATACTAAAGTTGATGTTATAGGCCAGAACTCGGCCGGCGGAGCCAATTCACAGCAGCGCCTGGGCGCGTATTGTGCCAGTAAGGTCCATGTCCTTGCTCAAGGACTCCTACTGATTTCTCAGGCACCCCGGTTAACTTGATCCCGATCGCCTTTCTCAATGGTATCAAGTCCCCGACTCTTGTCAACTTTGCTTCCGCCAGTGAGAGGTGTTCCACGTTTCCGGGATCGCGGCTTCAGCGGTGCCCTGAGATTGAGGATGACATTGCGGCGTGTCAGGCGGCTGGCAAAACAGTGCTGCTGTCGCTTGGTGGTGCCACGTACACTGAGGGCGGCTTCTCTGGTGCCCAAGAGGCAGTGGCATGGGCCGACAGGGTGTGGGCTATGTTCGGACCCCGGCAGGAGGGCACGTCGATAAACCGACCCTTCGGCAACGCTGTTGTCGATGGCTTCGATTTTGACTTCGAGTCTCCGACCCAGAATATGGCGCCTTTTGCTGCGAGGCTGCGGGAGTTGATTGACACGTCCACCGCATCTTCTGGTCGGCGTTACTACCTCGCAGCCGCACCGCAGTGTCCCTTCCCTGATGTTGCCATGAATGATATCTTGCAGGCGGTGCCGCTGGATTTCGTCATGGTGCAGTTCTACAACAACCACTGCGGCGCCACTTCCTTCAGGCCTGCTGGAGGAAGCTTCAACTTCCGGACATGGGATTCGTGGGCGCGTTCGAGCCCCAATCCGTCAGCCAAAGTCCTCGTCGGTGTGCCGGGAACTCCCTCAGCAGCAGGAACCGGCTACGTCTCTGGGGATCAGTTACAAGCCATCATTGCGTATTCGCGTCAGTACTCCAGCTTTGGTGGCGTCATGGTCTGGGACATGTCTCAGCTGCTGAGAAACTTGGCGCTTCTGGAGAGCATGACAACAGGTTTGGGAGGAAGCATCTCACTTCCGCGGGATCCCACCACGTTTTTGACCTCGGTGCGGGCTCTATCATCGACCCTACACTCATCAGCAGTGGCGATTTCGACCGCCGCATCCTCGACGCTGTCGGCCGAATCGTCCCCTGTCGCAATGGTTACAGAGACAGTGTACGTCTGCGCGACACCTACAAAATCGTCCTCATCGAGGGCGCTCACTTCCACGGTGTATATGTGCGAACCGTTTGCATCGTCGCTGCCACCATTGCCAATCAACAAACCTTCCTCGAAATTGGCGGGGGATGCCCCCTCAGGGGAGGCACCAACATTGGTGGCCTCACCGACAATATCGGGAACGTTGACATTGGCGAAAACTTCAACTCTGGTGGTATCGACTCCGGGATCAACGTTGCCGCCGGCGGGTGGTTCGACGGGCCCGGCGGTGCCGCAATGGGGACAGTGCGGTGGTAGGGGATACACTGGTCCGACAAACTGCCAGTCTCCATTCACATGTGTGCAGGTCGGTGAATGGTGGGCACATTGTACCTGATTGAGAACTTGGGGTGGCTTGTTGGCGTTACGGGGAGTTAGGATATGGCATTTGAGATTGGCGCTGGGTTCATTGCACCTTGTAACTGTATCCGTTGCATTTGTGGAAAACGTGTTGGATAGTTGTCTGTGAAAATGTATTTCTAGCGTGTTGATGTTCAATTCGTTGTCAATTCCAGGTTGCAGTGTGGTGTTCGGGAGCCAAGACCAGGCTCTACTTCGTAGTCAGGCTATGAATCTTTGAATATTTCTCCTCTTCACCGACAGCGAGCAGCAGTCCTCATGGTGGCGTGGGGGAGAGGCGGAGCCAGCCACCCTGCCGTATTGGGAAGCCACACCTGGGGAAGTCAAGATCTGTGTTGGCTTTGCAGCCCCTCTTTGCCTTTGGCCCAACCAGACCGAAAGGCAGCCCTCCATCTTCAACGGGTTCCCTCGAATCACAGCGCAGTCCACCCAGAGGTATTCTGCCTGCCCGCGCACTGCCAAGATGCGGCTGCACCTGACCTGCTACAAAAGGGCGATCATGCCCAAATTTCCATTCTTGCGTATTCCATTTGGTTTCTTCGTTCAATCCCGCAGAATGGCCGAAAGAATCGGCGGCCAGAGTGCTCCCCCCACCCCGGCGACAGCAATCTCTCCTGACGAAGTTCTTACTTTCTCCTTTCTCCCCATCACACAAAGCTACATTGCCAGTTCATATCCATATCCTGTCCAATCGGCTAAATTTGCAAACCCAAACATCACAAGAGATGTTGTTTTGTGAGCCCATCGACAGTGATCCCCTTGTCTTGCATATCTCTGACCTGAAACAGTAGCAAAAGTATCCCTCAGAGCCTTTTGAGCAACATTGAAAGCGCTACCACCAGAGAACGAGAATCTGCCAACCCGACAAAAACTCGACGCCTCACTCTGAGGGTAGGGTGGTTCTTTATGCACATCACTTGCTGGCGTCCCAAGCTTGTGACACCGGAGGAAGAGCAGAGAGACCGGTTTGATGATTGCACAGAATCGCTTGGCCTCATCTACTCGTCAAAAGAGCGCATCGGCGCCAAGTGGTGGCTCGAAGAGAGAGACCCTGAATCCTGTCCCGGTATTCATCCTACTCTCGAATCATACGTTACCAGCATCCACAACACTGCCAAAAGAATTGCCGACGGAGGACACTGCAGTCATGTCGCACTAGGAGATACCTCGGAGTCCTTCTTCATCCGCCTGACTGACAATGCGCGAAACTGGCACTATCGCTGGCGCGGACTCCCAGTAGAATGCGATCTCGCCGTCCAAGCTTGCACTACCACCTCGAAGCTCGACAAACGGGATGCCCCGACCCACTTGACTCTGGGACGGCTGCGTGCCGTCACCCTGGGCAAAGGTGGGAGCTGGATCCTGTATAAAGATGACCAATTTGAAGCCCTGTGTGGCGGCAGGACTTTGCCTTCCGGAGTTATTACGGCACTTCAGTACGGTCGAAAACATGGGACAACCATCAATGTCAGTGATCTAAAGAAGCAGCAACAAGGATCTGGGCTAATATTGCGCAGCAAGCTGTCTTGAACCCCCACCATGAGAAAGAGTATGTCGTTGCTTTTAACGACGGCTCTGTCTTTTACAGATTTCACGAGAGCTTTGAGGATGATTTCGCAATCATAGCCAGGCAATGGTGCAGCGATAAGGTGGAATACAAGCCGCATCCCGATTCGCGTGGCCTACTCAAGGATGGAGATTATTACCCCAACACTCTCGAGCCCGATGAGTATTCACCATTGACTGCAAGACACCATAATCGACAACTATCCGGCCAAGTCTCGCAGCTCAACCGAGTTCCTACACTGCCCGTCAACAATGGCGTTGGCACCCCATCAACCCAAGATGCATCAGAAGAGGGCGATGTACCATGGAACAACGCCGATCGACAAAACCCACGCAATGCCGCGGGGATTTCGTATTTCAGCCCACCTCTACAATCAGCATCGCCGACGTGGCAAGGCTCAAGAGGGGGCTCTGTGATGGCGGGGCCATCCACAGAACCGTCAGCGCCGAGGCCGCCAACCACTGCGACATTAGACGAAGACACAATAAAATCACTCATCGCCAAGGAGGTAGCGGCCAAATTGCAAGAGCGGGAGCCAGAAGCCGAGTCTAAAGCGATACCAAAAAAGAAGAGGGGGATCAAGGTGCGGTCCCCTTTTACGTTTGGGGACAAGGGTTGATCTGGCTGCCGGCAGCTGGTCTTGATCTCGTGATAACACATTTTTGGGTTGTTTACCAGGACGTTTTATTAGTAATCTTATGGATGTCTGGATAAGAGAATAAAAATGAGGAACTGGGGATTGGGATTGGATCACATGAATACGGAGGTTGTTAATATATAATTTCAGGTGTCAAGCTTCACTTTCAATCAGCAAAGAACGTTGCCAGCCGTCGGAAACCATTCTCCGTCTTGGCAACCAGATCTGGCCCATGTCATGTCCCAAACTGAAAATTTCGCCTCTTCCTTGTCATAACGCAAGACCAAACAGGCTCCACGACAATAGCTCAGGCAAACATCCAGCAACGTCGCCCAAACAACGATTCGCTTACCTAGGAACTTTGGCTATTTCATCCTGGGTTAGGTTACTTGCCTACCTACCTACCTACCTACCTACCTTGAGAATGACAGCCAACACTGCTCCAACCGAGCCCACCCAGGCAGCACCACCACCACCGCCGCAGCAAAGCAAAGCATTCCGCCGGGAGAAATTCCTCGAAGCCATCCAACAAGCCTCCATCTTTGGGGGCTCGATAACGTTTGCTCTAATCGTGGGTTCCAACGCCCCTCCCACGACGGGGCGGTTTTCAGACCAAACGGTTCGAGATTTTCTGGCCGCAGCATGGCTCCTCTTTTTCATTGCCTTGGGAGGCGCCACGTTAGCGCGTCTGCGCGCGACCGCGGGGGGTAAAGAAGAGTCGATTTTCACATGGCGAGAGGGAGGCGGCTATCGATTCTATGTCATTGGAATAGTGACTTTTTCGGCGTTTTGTGTCCTTGCTGTGGTGGTTTTGGCTTATTCGGACGTTGGGTGGGCGGCGCTCGGTGTTATGGGGACAGGAACGGTTTATGTGGGGTTTAAAAGCGGGAGGAGGAGATGGTGGAGAGCGAAGAGGAGGAGGACAAGAAACCAAGAGGAGAGGGAGGGGTGAAAAAAGCACGGGGAGGGAGCAATGGGGGATCTTGTTTTTGTTGGAAGTTATTCACAGATCTTATACAGCCATATATCTGTGTACCTAGTTCTATAGCATGGATTACATGTACGGACTTTTGTCACTTACCTAGGTATTGAAGGGGAGCTTGTGCCCCAGATTGGTACTATGCAATTTACCGAACTTGCTTGGATACGCAAGGTAGGTAGGGTAGGTAAGGTAGGTAGGTAGGTAGGTCGGTAGGCACGCATTTGGGAAATAACACTCCAAGCGAACATTACCCAGACCAGAACCAGACCGGGCTGGTTCATGGTTCATGGCCCTTGCATTTTGCCGGACCCAGGGAAGGCCGGACGGGCATATGTATATATATATATATATATATTGCGTGAAACGTCAGGACTCGGACGGAATCGCGAAGCGAGCTGCTGCTGTTGTCCCAGGGGACTTTTTACCCCGGTAGATTCCGTGACATACTCTAGAAAAAGTACGGTGAGATTACCATGAGATCACTGGACAGGCCCACAGGGGATTCCCAGAGATTTTTTATCTACCCATTGATTGACATGTACCTGGTAGGTAGGTAGGTAGGTAGGCAGCACAGGTCTTGTCACTTCAAATAAAAACACGGCACGGAGGACCAGAAACAGAAACTAAATGTCCCCGCACCCACACTCACGACACGACACGACACGATACGACACGATACAACGGGGACTGCATTCGGACAAGCTAAGCGATGCAGATCAAGTGCGGTTCGCAGGTATATTTAATTTCTCAATATAGCTCAGCTCAGCTCATCACTACTTTGTTGGCCACATACGTACCTAGATGCCACACACACACACACACACATGTCAAGTTCAATGCCCCCCTCCCCACTTCCGAAATCTTAAAATCTCCGAAAAGGTCCGTTGATGAACAAGGGATCCGATCCGACGTTCTCCACAAATCATCCATCTCTCGCTCTCGCCGAATACATCATCGCCGAAAATGTCTTCTCAACTCAATCCCGTACATGTACAAGCAACAGGGGAGGGCCAACCCCCATTATCCGTCATAAAAGCCCCTTCTCCAAAAGCGCCCTCCCCTCCACATCGGTCACCCTCCGGTGGTGGTGGTGGCGGAGGCGACGACGACAACGCCGACACAAGTAATCCCACCCAACCCGGCAACAACAACAACAACAACAACAACAACAATGACAATCCTATCGAAGCCACCGACATGCCTCCCTCGGAAGATGAATTCCTCGCCACGGGATGGGATGCGACCGCCTCCAACGCCTCCACCTCCGTAACCTCGAGCATCTACCGACACTGCTACGAGAACGGACGACGGTACCACGCGTATCGACACGGGCGATATCCCATTCCCAACGACGACCAAGAGCAGAACCGCGAGGACATGAAACACGCCATGATGTTGGAGCTGACGGACGGACGACTATTCTTCTCTCCGATTGACAAGAACCCACAAAAGATTATCGACATTGGTACCGGGACGGGGGTCTGGGCCGTGGAGATGGGGGATGTTTTCCCCGGAGCCGAGATTTTGGGTTTGGACCTCTCCCCGATCCAACCAAAGTGGACACCACCGAATGTGCGTTTCATAATTGACGATGTCGAAGACGAGTGGGCGAGCGGTGACGGGTGGGATCTGGCGCATTTCCGTACCATGGCGCTGGTGCTACGAGACCTGCAACGAGCGGTCAATCAGACTTTTCGCCATCTGAAAAAGGGCGGGTGGATTGAGTTTCAGGAATCCCATGGAATGCCATTTTGCGATGACGGTACCATGCAGCCTGGGGATGATGTTCTCCAGCAGTTTTACCTACTGTGTGTCGACGCGCTGAAGCGGTTTGGGATGGACCTTAACGTGGCGAATCGCGTGGGCGATTACCTGACGGCAGCGGGGTTTGTTAACGTGACGTGTGTGCAGAAAAAGATTCCCGTCGGGGTGTGGGCAAAGGATCCGACGCAGAGGCTGATTGGGCTATATGTGCGGGAGACGGCTATCGATGCGATTCCGTCGCTGAGCAAGGCGTTTGCCAACTTGGGCATGTCCGAGGCGGAGCGAGAGGTTTGGGCGGCCAAGGTGCGAGAAACACTGAATGATACCAGCATACATCGGTATTACTATTATTACTTTTGGTTTGCGCAGAAGCCTGAGTAGAAGGTGCTTGGGGGAGTGAATACAATATTCTCAAAACATTGGGGTGGCGGTGATGTTGATGGAATTCATGACCAGAAGGGATCAACTGGAACTGGGAATGAATGGTCGAGACTTTTGTCTGTGCCTGGCTATGAAGCCTTGCCTAATATGACTTCTGGGCCTGGACTGGAGAGGACAGACCCGGGACAACATTTCATCCCATCTCAAGTTCCCTAGGTACATAGTACCTACCCAAGGTACGAACCTATATAGGACAGGCAACGAGACACCTTTCCAACGAGCGGGGTCATATTTCCACAAGTGGCCGAGTGGTCTTATGGTTAGCTTGGAGGGTTCCTTCCGAAAGGCGGTGCTTGCAATCCCTACTTTTTGCTGCTGCTCGAGGTTACCAGTTCGTTTGGGCTTAGGGACACCACTGTTTTTTTTTTGTCACTGTTTTCATCCCTCTCCTCCATTTGCCAGCCTCATATGTATATTTCTGACAACTCCTTTAGTTATCTACAACTGTCCTTGATGGTATTTTGCGCAATTTCTGCGAATGTTTCCCACACGCAGCCTTGCACATGTCAAATCTCCGCCACCCTCCTCTGCCTCGCCAGTTCTAGCGTTCTGGTGCCAGCACAAGGTAAAGATCAGCACCGCAATTTCCTACATTTGTGTAACCTATTGTCTCGCAGATCTCGCCCAGTACATTTGCCATCACGTATCTTCCAGGGTCGGTGGCAAAGTTCTCGTCCAACACATGCACACATATGAATTGCCACAGCCCAGCCCAGCCGAGTGCAATCGGTCTACCTTTATCCACTCGGTCTGTGTCTGTCTTGGGTCATTTTGTTACCTGCGCAACATTTCACCTCGACTGACTGACTGACTGACTGACTGTGACCAGACCAGACATTTACGAACAAACACCAGGCGCAAACCAGCATTACCACGAGACATTGGCGCAGAAGCTGTTTACTTCCGACAAACCACCCTCCAAGAGAATTGGTCATTCAGGACGTGGTCAACTCAACTCCGCTGGCCTCGGGCGCATCAAAATATATTCACAGGCAATGCCATGCCAAGCGGGTTATCGTCCGTCTGTGTCTGTCTGGCTGGCTTGGTGCGGGCCCCGGGGACGAGATACCTTGCAGACGCAGTTGAAGCACACCCCAAGCTCAAGAGCGACAGGCCACAGGAAAGTATCAGTTGATTTCTACGACGACTTCCAGTCATGGCACTGGGAGACTAGACAGTCAGGAGTTTGCCTGACCAACTCTCAGGGCTGTTTTGCAGCGCGCCCCGATAATACTAGACACGTACAGTTCTCCATTGAAGACATTGCGAAAAGCTCTTGCTTTTTTTTTGAACTTTTTGGATTGATCTCAATCGATTGATGGAGTTTGGCTTTTTCTCAGCCTCTTGTCATGCTACACGCTTTATCCCCGAAAGTGGCCTTGAAAGAAGGTATTGCGCTTCTGCTCCAAGGGTGGTGACGTGCGCTCTTGATAAATCTTTGAGGAGATGTTTGTTACTCGCCACGTGGTTCTGCGAGGGAGATCTAAGATGAGACTCCATTTCGATTCAGGCGGGCACAGATCTTCTTGAACTCTAGTTACGCACATGTAAACGGGCATTGGATATCATATCTTATTTGCAATTATTCAGTTGGCTAGTCAGTGGTGTATTAGTTAGTAATGTATCAGCCAGCGGTGTATTAGTTATTTATATGTGAATATTGACATTACTTCCCCTTTGAGCAGTTGAGCAGTTGAGCACCTCACTCCTGCACCCCCGTCGGCCCCAACACATCATAATCCAACCGCAACGACTCGGTCATCCTCCACGCATGGCTGTACCCAAACACATCCTGAGCCGCCAACCTGCCCAGCCATCTCTCGTTTGTGACATTATAACACCTCTCCGCCACGGTATCCAGATAAACCGCAAACAAAGCCCAATAATTCCCTTCATTCATTCCCAGCACATCCTTTTGAATGCCCGGCAACCCCACCACCTCGTTTGTGGGATCCCCGCTCTCTTCCAGAATCCGCTTGCAATTCCTCCACACATCCCACACATATTCCCTTTGTATCTGCACATCCTTTCGGGTTCCCAACCCACCCATATGTCCACCGAGATACACGTCAAAATCATATTTCAAAATCGCATCATGCGCCGCCATCCACCCGGGAACATAGACACTTGCCGCGAGACCCGAAAAGGGCACCCAGCCAGGGTAAACCTGGTCCACCATCATAAGCACCTTTTGCGCGGGCGCATAAATAATGATATTCCCCAGGTCATGACCCACTCCGGGAAAAAACAATTCCAGGGTTTGGTTCCCCGCTTGGAGGTGGTAGATTTTCCGAAACGTGATATTAGGAAGGGGACGACGATGCGAATCGTTGGCCGAGGCGAGTTGTTCCGCGGTATTTTCGTGCGCAATAATCACCGGATTTTTTGCATTTGCATTTGCATGTGGAGAGGCCGAAGAAGAAGAAGAGAAAAGATAGGCGCCACCCGCGTGGTCGGCGTGAGAATGCGAATAGATGAACCATTTCACCGGGAGGGAAGTCAGGTTGGAAATGGCATGCTGCAAGTTATGGCCGAGCGTCGGGGGCGCGTCGACAACGACAACGCCGGCGGTGGAAATCAGGACGAGAGATTGGTAGATGCCGTCGGTTACCATGTAGGCGCCATGGGAAAGTGGGAGGATGGCGTAGCCCGAGGGGTTGAGGGCAGGTTGGTTGGTTTGCGCAAACGTGTTGTTGAGGGGGAGGAATTGGTCATGCCGGGACGCATGGCCAAGACAGGCGGTGGAAGTGGTGATGTAACAGAAGAAGAGAAGAATGAGGAGGGACTTCATGGTGGGTGGCAACGGCAGCCTGCGTTGAGATCAATGGAATGATACAGAGGGCTTGGCCGGAGTGTAAACAGATGAATAACAGCGATTGGCGTCTTGTTATTATACTCGTCCTGCACCTTGCCTTCTCTCACAAGTCAAGTGTGTACAAACTCTCCCAGACTAGCGCCGCTTTGAAAGCATTGCAAAAGCAGTTTGAAAGCAAAAACATGAGTAATCAGGCCTGCATCAGTCTATCAGCTGGGAAGGCAGGCTGTCTCCAGCCCCGATCTGAGCAAGCTGAGTTAGTACTGCGTCAATATTGCAGATTTTCCTCCCGGGCTATTCGTCCGCCAAATACGCTGCATGGATATCGCAGAGCAGCTTCAATCATGTCCGCAGTCCGGACAACGAGCGGGGCACGACGGCCGGCAGGCTGTCGCTGATTAATAACCCAACCGCCCCGTCAACTAACTCCATCCTTAGAGGTCTGAGCGTAAGCCGTATTGGGCCGTCACATGCCTCAATCCTCCTCAAGCGACCCGTCAAGGGCAAACCCTGTGAGTCGTCCGCCAAAGCATGGCTGGTAGTGAACTTCAAGCATATCTAGGTCGGTAATCATAACCCACTCAACATGCTCAAAAAGGATGTAGAGAAAAAGTCAATTCCTCAAGACAAACAGACCATGTATGTACAGCCCAAGTCATCTCCAGGTTTTATATCACCAACCCATCCCACCCCGTTGAATATCAGAATTTTTTTCATACAAACATCCCCCCAGTTAAGATAGCACCCAAGATAGAATTATCTATCGCTTATTGACCGTGTTGGCACCACCGGGAGCTTCGCCATCCACTGCTTTACTCGGCATCCTCAGCATCGGGGCGGGGGCGACGGGTCGGCTTGGGCTTCGCAGTCTTGGTGGGCTTGGGGGGAGCGCTGGTGGGCTTGATGATGGTGAAAGAGGGCTTGGGCGTCTTGGTGGGCTTGGGCTTGGGCTCCTCAGGCTTGGGGGCAGCCGACTTGGTGGGCTTGGGAGCCACCGACTTGGTCGGCTTGGGCTTCTCTGGCTTCGGAGCAACCGACTTGGTCGGCTTGGGCTTGGGCTCCTCAGGCTTGGGAGCAGCCGACTTGGTAGGCTTGGGAGCCACCGACTTGGATGGCTTGGGGGCAGCCGACTTCGAGGGCTTAGGCGCAGCCGACTTGGACGGGCGGGCCTTGCGGGTGCTCGTAGGGCGGGGAGCACGGGTGGCCGAAACCGTCGGGCGAGGGGCCCGGGTAAGGGTCGCGGTCGGGCGGGGAGGGCGCTGGGACAGCGTCAGCGTCGGCTTGGGCCGGTTCGGCTTGTCCACGACGATGGCGCCACCCTCAACCTGAGGAGCGGGTGCGCCAACGGCCGGCTGCAGAGCAGCGATGGCGGCGAGGATGGTAAAGAGCATGCGAGTCATGTTGACTGTGATGAACAGTTGTTCAGAGAATAAATGTCTGCAACGGTGACTGTCGTGGATGCTGAGCTGTCGAGCCTGCTGAACAACTTCTCCGAAACGGCTAACTCAAGCCCCTTATATACACTTGAACTACATGTCCAGAGCTGGTGAATACCGTCAACGGCATTGGTGCGCCACAGTAAGTTGCGCAAAGTAAGGGGCACATTCCGAAGAGAGAAAAAATCCAACATTACAGATATTGAAATTGCAACGCCATTAGATTGTATGACGAAGCTCTCGATCGCGCCACCTCTCCCTTCTCGCCGTATGTCGGCCCCCATTAAGCCATACACCGGACCTCGACCGGCCAAGAACTGAGGAGCCCGAAGCGGTATCCGGTCAATGTAAGTGGAACGGCATATTAACAAGCAGCCGTGAGTTGGAACTTGGCAGCCTCCTCAATATCGCCGCTCCGTGTTGGGGTAGCGTCGTTCCCGGTAAAAAGGTGTCGATCCGATAGACTGTTCGCCCGCTCCTCTGTGGGAAACGCGCCTACGCCAAGCGATATGCCGCGATTCATTGGCGAATCTCGTCAGACCAAATATCCATATTGCCTGCAGTATTTTGCTTCCACAGAGCTTCTTTTCTTAGAACTGTACGGGACCGTGGACCTGGTTCGCAGAATGGTGTGATTTCAGAGAGCCTCTATTCAACATCACCACCTGAAGATACCAGTCTCGCGCGTCTCAACAAGGCGTTGTACTCTCTGTCGTGTCCCTGATAGCAGATTGCGTAACTCTGATGTCCTGACGATCATTTAGGCTTTTCTTGACTGCCGGTAAGGCCATGACACCGTTCCACTTGACCCTCTGATCGAGCTCGGCGTCCGATGACTGTGGAGATGGTACAACTCTTCGATATGAGGACGACGTAAGCTTATCCGGGGAAGGTGTAGCAGAAGCGGGTGTAGACACAAGGCGAACCGCGTCGAACATGCTCACCTGGCACCATCCATCCGGGCCTGGGGCCCAGACGTAAACAGAACTGGAGCCATTGCGGAGGTTGTGTCCCCGCAAAGTTGGCGGTTTGGGCTCTCCTCTCGTTAGGAAGGCGGTTCCTGACGGTAGCGAGAACTGGCACGGTAACATCCCGGGTATTAAGCAGCAAGTGCCGGTGTGCACGGAGAGGGTTGCTGTGTCATTCTGGAGTCTAGACCTTGTCAGTGAAAGACAATGACACTGGAAAGCAACAGATTGGCAACCACCCACCATTGGGCTTCCTTTCCCCCGCTATGCAGTCCGTCAAGATAAGTGTTGATTCTATTGTCCCCAGTCAGCGGCTGTCTAGCTGTCGTAGAGTAAAAAAAGCTGTTCTGGGCATCGCAAGCGAGGTAGCGATAGGATAAATGAAGGAACCAGATGCGCCAAGAATGGATAAAGGTAACGACTACCTTACTTTTTTGCCCCTGAGCCGCGTGCGCGGACAGCCGGACTGGGGATGAGTCCGGCCAGAACGACGAGTCATCTGGGGTCACAGTGCAAAGGGGTGTCTTCATCGCGGAATCGCCATGAGAATTTCGCAATTGCGATTGATTTTTCTGGGCGCCGTGCAGGCATGGACCGCATGTGAGTACCGCTCGATGACATAGCAAACGAGGAAGGCACGCCAGGTAGACCGAGACCCCCTCCGAAATCACTGGAGAGAAGGGTTGCACCTGCTAACCGCAGCCAAGGCAAGCTAAGCTTTGCTCGTCAGGAGACGAAGTGACCTGTGCCTGACGCCATCTTTTGTATTTGGCAGATCCATCTTGGCCGTGTCCAGGTGTCATTAATGGTGGAATTTCGGCGTTTTATCATGGTTGGCCGACTTGTCAGCGTTGCAACACAATTCTGATTCATTTCTATGTCCTATCCCCTCGGCCTTGTTTTTTTTGCGCGACATTCTCGGTCCAGACCAGGAAAAAACCCCGGTATCAATGTCAACATGCGGCGTCACCACCCGGAGGGAAATCAACGGAAAACCGAAATGGCGTCAATTCTCTCCGATTCTGGCACGGAGGTTTTTGATGACTGGCGAAAACGGGCAAGCTCGGTACGTCACGTTAGCGCTGTTACATGCTGCGTCATTGCCGGTAGAATGCTAGCGTTTACGGTGGGATTCTCGTAGAATTCGTGCTGGAATGCCTCGTCTAGACCGAAGACCGTTCCGCTTCCGCCAAGCGGCCGGGCGGGACGGAATCGCTCTCAGCAATAGAGACGCGTAATGCTAGAGACTTCCTCAGACGCCGATTCCGCATGGCCAACATTGGCGGGGCCTCAACTACCCAAACCCCATGCTCACCTCTGATCAGCTCTCTTTCCGCCCCTCAGCCAAGACAGCAGCTCCTCCGCCCGACCTAGGGTCTCCCGACAGACCTCCCAGCTCTCGACAGCCATTTGCATGAAGCCAATCTGCAGGACACCTTTGATGAAGCCGGCACGCTGAAGCAGCGTAGTGTCGACGTCCACGATGCTGGCTGTCGGCACGATAGCGATGAAAGCAAAGAGTAGAATGCCGATTACGCCTCTCCAACGCGGCAAAGGAACTCGCCAAGCTGCATTAAGGAGAGCCAAGGCATCGGTCGGTGAGCACACTGCGCTGAAAGGCATCCTAGTTCCGATTGCTCGAGCGTACAGAGGTGCAGACACACGCACCACGCTGTATAGATGGTCCGGGAGCGGGCGAATCGGACCGTGAGACTTGAGAGGAGCGAGTTTGGGTCCCCGCTGTTGGGGGCCGATAGGAGAAGATGAAGTGTAGGAAGGGTATTGCGGGAGGAGGGAGTGGGGTCTGGGTTCGAGACCAGGATGGCTTTCTTCTTTTGATCCAAGACTCGCCAATGGAGTGGACGGTCCCGACCCTGACCTGACAACAAATTTCTCCGCTGGCAACTCCATCGGAAGGCTCGAGATGCGATCATGGATCCACATAGCTGTTGACTGCAGTTTTTCAATGTCCTTTTCCAATGGCTCAGGTCCGAGTTGGAGCACGGTTGACACGAGGAACTTCATATCGTCAAGTATGGCGGCGGTGGTGGGATGGAGGCCAAGGGCCTCTGCTTCTGAAAAGAACCCGAATTCGCCGTCCAACAGCGGGGATCTGAACCGGGGGATCAGTTGCTGTAGAGGATGCTCTCGGTACTCAAAGTCGAATTCGGGGCTTCTCTTGAGGATTGGCACGGTCTCGAGAGACATCGCGATAACAGCGTCATCCCTGCGTCCACGGTCACCTAAACACACCTCGGTGATGTCAAGACTTGAACACTTACACCAACGCAACCTTTGTCACCAAAGCTCCAACAACAGTGTTGCTGAATCCGCCTCGAAGCCGGATCATCTCACGAAGTCCTCTCAGATGCGCTTGTACAACCTCAGGACCACCAAAGAACCATTCGATGGACACAAACTGCACAACGCCAGCCAGAGCATCATCATTGGTCCAGTTTTGGGATTGTAGATGTTTGTTCAAGGTGTTGATGGCGTCTCCCTTGAGTTTCATGGCCGAAGTTTGATCAATGTGCTGATTCTCGGTTAGCGACCTCGCAGAAATGTACAGCGACGTCCGGGACAGCAATGGAGACTGGACGCAGAACGGCACGTAATCAGTGATGAAGGGATTGTCAGAGTCGCTAATGCCATCGAAGGATCCCTTGAAATGATGTAGCAATTTGGAAACTGCCAGCCGAATCAGTGGATTTTCAGCAAGAAAACGGGGACAGTTGGTTACCGACATGTGTGGATGAGCATGGCATTCTGTTTGGTCGCTGGGATCGGGAGGCTTGCCATAGCATCAACAGGGCCGGCAAGCCGCCACATTTGCTGAGCAGTTTGCCGATTGAGACCACGGTAGCTGATGACGGCCGAACTGGTGCCTCCCTCCAGAGTTCGGCCAGCCTCGCGAGCAGACCTGTCATCTTCCGAGTCGTAGACGGGGTACTCTGTGGTCAAGTCGACGCCGGACCACTTGACAACAAGTGCGGGCCGACGTCGTCGGGCCTCCTTGACAATAGACACCGGCGCATTTGGCGCCTTGGATGCGCTTTCAGCCTGATGAAAGGGCCTCACTATAAATGTGGGACGATCCGGGTTAGGGACGCCACCGGTCCCAGCAATCTGGGAACGTTTGCTTGGCAACGGTCAACGGGTGTAGCCGGACTACTCATGGTTGGTCAAGATTCTCACCTCCTTGGGCCATATTCACACACCACCTCAGGGAAGCGACGGGTACAGTTCTCGCACGGTTGGCCTTGATCGCATTTCTGTTTGCGGCGTTGACATTCAGTGCAAGCCGTGGTTGATCTCGTTCCCCGCCCTCGTGGCCGCTGAGGTTTCTGCATAGTTTCGGATTAAAGCTCGAAACGAACATGGCGTTGCACGAACAGGCAGGCGACTTGTTCCGGCAATGGAACGGGTCTTATAAGTCGCCGAAAGATTTCAGATAAGGCGAGCCCTCAGCCGCAAGCATGGCTTCGGCGTCTGTGCGTTTTGGGTATCGCTCTCGCCGATCCATTCAACAAAATGGCTGCGGGTTCGATTGGCCAACGACCGCTCAGGCCGAATGCAACGGTGTGGTATTGACGCCGCTGGCCAAGACTGTCGCGGATGCACCAGAGAGTCAGGTCATCACACAGGTCAACACAGTCTCTGGTGACTCAGCACAGTCATATGCGAGCAGCATACAGAGGGACCTCTTTTGTGTCCACCAGGAAAGCGGCTCTTGCTGTCTATTCATGGGCCGGAAACGATAACAGCGAGAAGATGGGGCACGCATCTCCTGTTTGATTGGTTTCTGCACATAGTTCTGATGCAGGTAAGACTCACTGCTGTTGCTGCACTCCTATGACCTATGTGTCCACCAGTGTTTTCTCTGCAGGCTGTCGTGGGAAGCAGACGGATTGTTCCCGAATCCATCCTCGAATTTTTAAGATTTGGCCCGTTCACGTGGGGAATCCTCCTGAATCCTACCACCGTCTCCAGTCAACATCCTCGGTTGCCTGCACTTATTGGACAAACTTCATCAGTTACGAGCCGAGCGGGTTTGTGATCTGCAACTACACTCTTACCGTCCAATACTACATAGTACGAGTGCTGTCCCAAGCAGGAAAGGGATCGTCCGTGTAGTCTCTGATGCTCTGAGTCTGGTATCAGCGACGTGTCATACCATCATCGATAGGAGGACATACCCAGGTGTTCTACTGGATACGGATGTCACTCAACTGAATGGACGGATAAAATTGCAATATATCTAATACCATTAGAATTCCGAGGAGAGTGTAAATTATGGGCCATGAGACGCATCATCAATTGCGTGCCTGCTCGTCGTGAAATTCTTGTACTGCATACCTACCTTGGGTAGGCGGGGCAAGCCCTCTTGAATCCCCCAGAGCATTTAAGTTGTCAAGGGACAGGAAAGACACATCAACTAGTCAGATGCACAGGTTCACCACGAGCATGATATGATGGGAATACCTTAATACCTAGGTAGGCACTCAATATTCAATCAAACATGAAATATATCTAGGTACCTATCTAATAAATGCAGTCCCAAAGAGGTAGGAGGGAGGCCGTATTACTGTTACTATTTTTCCAACCGAGCCGTTTCGTTGTTTTCAAACCAGTCTGGGACAAGTCAGCGGGGATCTAGATGTTCATAAAGTTCGTGATACCTACCTACCTACCTACCTACCTACCTACCTACCTACCTACCTACCTACCTACCTACCTACCTACCTACCTACCTACCTACCTACCTACCTATCTTTTCACCTGCCTTCCCCATGCCTGCCGTGTATGATGAGTGTTAACGTTAGGTACCTATCGAGGTACATATGATTAGAGGCGAGACACATTCATACGAGCGATTGGATCCCCCCCGACTTCCTGTCCGCCCACATGGTGTCCCACAACTCGAGACAGTCTTGGACAACATGGAGAAGTTGAAACTCGCAGCAACCGTGTAACTATGTCGGGTACATGCAGCAAAGAATATCACCATCTCAGAGTCCAACAGCAGAATCACTTTAGGGATCAATTCGTTTTGTGTCTCATCTAATCGAACGAGCGAAGGCAGCATACCATACCCAAGCCATGCAGAAAACCCTCTCCCAAAACGCCCCGGACGGAGGGGGGGAAACCCCCTCTTCCATGATACGACCTGGCCTGAATTAACACAGGCCCAAACGCCATGAACGCCAACCCCAATCCAACCCAGTCCAATGCTCCATCCAATCAATACGTCTCATCCAACCATCACATCACACCACATCACAAGCCCCCCAGCCCACCTACCCAGCAGGTCTTTTTTTCTTTTTCTTTTCTTTTTTCTTTCTTTACGTTTCCCACAACATCACTCATTTCCCTGTTGTGCCTCATAAACCCTCATCGCCCTCTCCAACTCCTCCAAGCTCGTGCGATCCCCATATGCATCGGCCAGGGCGGTGAACTTCCTCCGCTGTTCGGCATCGGTCTTCTCCGCAGCAGCTGATTGGGCAAGGTGTTTCTCAACCTGGCCTTCGCGGTAAGTGGCAACGGCGTAGCCTGTGGCGATGAGGCCTACGAGGGGTGGGACCCTTTTTTACTCTGTTAGTGTTGGAGACAAATGAGAGGGAGGAGGGGGAACAAACCACTTGAGTCCTCTTGTGCGGCCAGGGTTGGCCATGTAGGGGAGGAAGCTGGGATGGACCCGAGCGGAGGTGGAGAATGGTCGGGGGTTCATGGTTATGCTGGTCTCAGTGGATAGGTGGGTGGGTTGAGAGAACGAGTTTTGAAAGACCAAGCTTGGATGGCAGGTAGCACGGAACGTCGAGATTTCGGAGCTGCACCGTTTTGGGTGACAGGAAGATAATCTAGACGATATATATATATATATATATATGTTGTATGGTGAATGAGTCAGGTTCTCAGGTTCGTGAGGTTGTGGTGTCACTGTTGTTTAAAGACGAAACTGCGAAAGCTATGTTTGAGAATAGCTGAAGCAAAGATGACGGCGGGGGAAAGATGGCGGGCGAGCATGGCACTTTAAAACCCTCAAACCAAGTCAATTGGGGTAATACGGTCAGAATGGGATCATGGTGCGAAAACACGAGCGGCTGGTGGGGTGACGCCCGGTTGAAATCGTGTGGTGTACGTGCTGCACGTCGAACCATATGCGTGTGGGGGATGCGGGGAGTGGGACAAAGGAAATGCCGTCCTGTCGCTGGCCAATCCCGCACAGCGTTTCCCCGGACCAGTTCCCCTTTTCCCCGGATTTGCCGAGTCCAGTTGGCAGTTGGCAGTCGGCGTTCTTCGGTTATCGACGTACTTGCGATCAACACCATAAAGTGCCGATCATCAAAACCCCAGTCATGGTCATGGTGTGAGCACTTTCTTGACTTTAGACTGTTTCCATTTCACTTCGGTGGTCCTATGGCAAAGACCCTTGGAACGGTCCGTCCTAATCTGTGATATGAACCACAGATCGAGGAAGCCAAGCCCGTCACGAGCAGCTGAAAAACTCCTGCCAAGCATTCAAGGGGTCATCTAAGCTAGCTGCAAGATTAAGTTCGGGTATCGGATGAAGAGACTCGGCACGCTAGGCCCGGCAATTCTGTCGGATCGTGGACCCGTGTCGTCAGAACGAGGTGTGCTGTCCCATCACAAACGCTTGCACGAGTCAGGGCGCGATTAGAAGCCATATTGAGATACCCAAGAGGCTGCCTCATCCTTTGAGAGCTCGCTTCTTGGGCTTGTTGCTGTCCGCTATCTCCTGTTCTTCCTCTTCCCAATCACCATTCTCTTCCATCCGAGCATTGACCTGTTCTTCCGCGTCCCCCTCTAGACCCTCGCTATCGAACCCGTCGTCGCTGTACAGGTCGCTGTAATCGTCAACGTCCATCTCATCGTCGTCGTCATCTCCTGTTTGGTCGCCAGCCTTCTTGTTGGCAGCCTTCGCCTGACGCTTCTTTTCCACATTCTCCTTTTGCTGCCTTTTCCGAGCTTCTTTCTCCTTCTTGCGCTGTTCCCACTTCTGTTCGAGCTCTCTGACCTCCTCTTTCGACTTATGGACATACTGGTGCCACAAGATCTTGCCTGCACATAAGCCTTCCTCGACCTTGGTCATGCGTAACTTCATCCTGGGTCCAAGTTCCACCAGCTTAACGGCCCTGCGTTCGACGTGGTCATTTTGCGCACTCTCCTCGCCGTCGCCCTGTGCTGACGCTTTCCCTTTTGTTGAAACGACCTTCCTTGGGGCAGTCTCGAGAATCTCAACCTCGGCATCCGTGTCCGCTTCACTGCCGCTGGTGCCATCCGTCATGTACCCGTCGCCGTTCTCGCCGCCAATCATGAACTCCGAGATATCTTTCAGATTCCCGAGATTTGGCAGCCCTCCTTTCCTGCCGTTCTTGGACTTGATGAGCCTCTCGGCAGCATCCAACCGCCTCAGAGGCTTAGATATTCCCACCGTTTTGGTTGTAATCGCGTAGTGCCGGAAGTTAATTACAAACGAGCCATCATCTTCTTCCGACTTCTCCCGGTTGAGAAGTAATACTCTTCTGATCGACTTCAAAGGTGTCTTTTGGGGATTGATCGGCGGGAAGAGAGATTGGAACGCGGTTGTTGTCAGAGATTCGAGGTGGCGGGGAACTTTGGACTTTGAATCGGCGTCTGGCGTCGAAAAATTGTTCATGACGAGCTATGACCTGAGTTAGCACCAGCTGAGCCGTGGTCCAACGAGCATCCTACCAAAGGGGGGGTGATGAATTCCTTGCCGCCACCCTTAGGGCGCCTCTGAGCCCTCTGGACATCCTTGCTCAATGAGTATTTCTCGACTCTAAAGTGGAAGGTAGGGCCGCGAGGGGTCATGGCAAGTCGTAGGTTTGTGTTCCCAGTCTCAGATCTGGAGAAGAGCAGGAGGTGGGATACGCCAAGAGGACCGCACATGGTGACATAATCTCGCAGTCGGTTCGCTTTGCGCTCCTTGAGACGTGAGGCCGTTCCAGGCTCCATGACGCGGCGCACATCCGTCGCCAATTGACTGACGCTTGTTCCAACCTCGCCTGCGCCAATTCGAATCACCATACTCTTTGGGTCCGTCTTGGCATTGATGTGGCCATTGACTGCTGCCGGAGCAGCCGGGATATTCGCTCCGACATGAGTTCTCCTTTTTGTCCGTTTGCGTGCCATGACGAGTTTGTTTACTCGATGTTGTAAATAGCTGAAAATCAAGAAGCTTGCACGATGCGACCAAGAGTTCTCGCAGAAAAAAATTCAGTGGGGTTTCCTTATCATGCATGCCCCACATTCGATAAGGAATTTTGGTGCGAGCATCGCGATGGAGAACCAAAAGTCCAATGGAGGAAACACAACCTCTCAGCACATCACAGGCCAAAATGTCGAGTAAAAGAAGGAAGATTTCCCATGACGACGGGGTAGAGAGGCCAGCATCTGTCGCCGCATTCCCCAAACTGTCAAGTAAAAGCAAGAAAATATCGCTTGATACCGAGGTGGAATCGCCAACAAGTTCGAAGCCAGAATCGGAAACTCTCGACAATGCCTCGAAGCAAGAAAGCGAGGAAGCCCTGCCAGAAACTTTCAAGGAGCTTGTACAGACTTTTTCACGCTCTGACTTGGACAGAATCATACTAACCTCTCTTTAGGGAGTCGTGGACCCTCTCTGCGAAGCATGCGGCAATCTCGGGTACAAGAAACCGACCCCGATCCAGCAGAAAGCGATACCACTTGCGCTCCAGGGACGCGATATTATAGGCATCGCCGAGACGGGCTCAGGAAAGACGGCTGCTTTCGCGCTTCCCATTCTTCAGTCTCTGCTCGAGAAACCTCAACCGCTCTTCGCACTTGTGCTCGCCCCGACGAGAGAACTCGCAGTTCAGATCCAGCAGTCATTCGAAGCACTTGGCTCCCTCATATCGCTCCGATGTGCTCTAGTTGTGGGTGGCATGGACCATATGCAGCAAGCTATTGCTCTTGGGAAGAAACCACACGTGGTTGTAGCATCTCCGGGAAGGTATAATGCTCTAAGCCTGCTCTCGTGAACAAGACTTACACACAACTAGAATCCTTGACCACTTGGAAACGACAAAGGGATTTAGCCTGCGTAGTCTCCAGTATCTGGTGATGGACGAAGCCGACCGGTACGACAGCTCCCACCGGTTGCATGTCGGGTATTACTGACAGACACGTAGGCTTATTGACCAAGATTTCGGGCCCGTTATTGAAAAGATCCTCAAGTTCCTACCGCGGGAGCGCAGAACTTTCCTCTTCTCCGCCACAATGTCGAGCAAAGTTGAGAGCCTACAACGGGCCAGTCTTCGAGACCCCCTCAAGGTTAGCGTGTCTGCCTCCAAGTATGCCACTGTATCGACGCTGGTTCAGAACATGCTCATCGTTGCCTTGATGCACAAGGACACCTACCTTGTCTACTTCTGCAACGAGTTTACCGGCAAGACGATCATCATCTTCACCCGTACACATCTAGAAACCCAGCGGATTGCCATCCTCCTCCGCACACTTGGCATGGGTGCCGTTCCGCTCCACGGCGGCCTATCCCAGTCTGCCCGTCTCGGCGCGTTGAACAAATTCCGTGCCGGGTCACGTAACATTCTCGTTGCCACTGACGTTGCCGCTCGTGGTCTCGATATTCCCAACGTTGACTGCGTTATCAATTATGATCTACCACAGGACTCCAAGTTGTATGTTCACCGAGTCGGTCGTACCGCTCGTGCGGGCAAGTCAGGCTTTGCCATTACCTTTGTCACACAATAGTAAGTCGAACCGGGATATCGCTACTTATTGAAACGAGTAGATTGCTCACATCCCCCCGCAGCGACGCTGAGATTTATCAGCGCATTGAGCATGCGTTAAAACTGAAGTTGGAAGAGTATCCGGTAGAAAGGGATGAGGTTATGGTGTTTAAGCCCCGTGTGGAGGAGGCGCAACGGGAGGCTAAGCGGGAGCTGAAGGCGTTGACTGATGACCGAGGAAACCGAGGCTCGGTTCTGCAAGGTGGCCATCGGAAGAAGAGGGGAGCCCCGGGGTCGAAGCGTGATCATATGGATACCGAGGAGGGGTAATTGAAGAAGAGGGGATAGGCTCGTACCTGTTAGAGTGAGTTATTGCCAATTCAGTATTGAGCTGCCCAGTATGGTTGTCATGTCGACTTGAAGCGCCATTATGTTTTTGCTGTCTTCATGCTGGGGTAATCTTCGTTGCATACCCTCCTGATTTTGTTTTTCATACCTCTTGTCTAGTCGTAGCTGTTATACAATGCCTTTATATCAACCCTCAGTCAGAACTCTCGTCCAGTCAAACTTCCTCCACCTTTTCTTGAAGCCCTCCAACCGCTCGTCAGACCGAGTCCACCTTCCCTGACGCTTGATCACATCAGGCTCGCAGTCCAGCATGCCTCCAATGATCTCCCTGGCAAACAAGTCTCCCTTTGGCCATCTTCCCGCATCCTCGACAATATGGCCCAGCCCTCCATCGAGGGTAAACCACACATGAAAGTAGGGCATCTCCTTGGCAATACTCCGCCGAAAGGCCAGCTTCCCCAACCCCTCGCGAGCACGCTTGCCCGTGTTGATAATCTTTTTATGCTGCGCCCACTCCTCGTCGGCAGAGAGCATGGCTTCCCGGAAGAAGGCCGGGGCTGTCTCGCCGAGCTCATAGGGAATGGGCACGGCAACGAGTGCGGCGTGGAGGCGGCGATGAGGCGTGGCGGCATTCTCGTAGAAGAGAACATCACGACCCTGCTCGTGATACAGGCGGGTAAGGCTCTTCATGAAGTTGCGCATTTCTTCCCACTCGTCATCATCGCACTCGAGCAGGTTGGTGCGGTGGCTAATCGGGGTGATGACGGCACCACCCTCGGCGCCGGTGAGCTCGGGGCTAGTGGGGAGGGTTAGATAGACGCGGGTGGCCAGGGAGATGATGGGTGCGAGGGGGAGGTTTTGCGGTGGTGCGCGGTCTTCGTGGTGGCAGAGCGGGCACTTGTCCAGGGCCTGGTTGAGCTTCTTGTACTCGGCCACGGCCATGTTCTTTAGGCTTGCTTCGCTCTTGTGTACGCGCTTTGCGAGCTTCTCGGCGTTTTCATCCATGTACTCGAGGTCATTGTCAAATTTCCCGTCTTTGGCAATGCGCTCGGCCAAACGCAGACCCTCGCCACCAGCTTGGCCCCGTGTCCGCCGCTCCTCGCGTACCATATCATCGATGGTCATATCCTCGTTGGCTTCCACCAGGCCGCGCTCCACGCCTCGTTTGTTGGTCACTGCTCTAACTTCGCCGCGGGTGCCAGCTATCATGCGGTTGTGGGAGGCATCAAGGACGATGGCATTTCCATAGGCAGTGCCTGTGGTAAACGCTGCCATTGCGGCATTGAAATCTTCTTCCAGCTTTGCGACGTCCAGTGAGTTGCGCAGTTTGGCCTTCATGAGCTGCGCACGCATCCGGTTGAGGGCGGACTGGTCGAGAGGGGCGACAGGCTCTTGGACGACAACACCCTGCTGCAGCGGAGGGGAGCCTGCCACTGCAAGGAATTCTGGCTCCCTCCTTTCTCCGGACCGGCGTTCGGCGAAGAGCTCACCGGTGGGCTTCTCCTTCCTAATAAAGCCTTCACCGTAGAGCCTCCTCCTCTCCATCTCCGCCTTTTCTTCTCTCGCGTCGTCGAATTCTTCTAGGCTCCCAAACCGCTCAACGGCAACATCATCGACGGCACGTCCGTTGTCTTCGGCGATTGTATAGACAGCCTTCAGTTTAGTCATTCTCCACTGAGAGCCGTCATCACCAAATGTGTAGTTAACCTCGCGCTTCTTCGTTTCAGTATTTGGTTCGACTTCCTCCGTTGTCTCGCCCAGTTGAGTGTTCAGCTCCCTCTTATGAAGGATGCGTTGCGGCTCTTCCCTCACAGGCGAAGGGCTTTTACCCTTGGAGCCTCGGTGAACGTAGTCGACGTCGAGGGCCGATGGTGCCGTCATCCATGAGTCGCGAACAAGTGGCTTGGAGTCGGCGGATGCTACTTCCTCATCTGGAAGAGGAAGGTCTTCTTTGGGATCAGATTTCTTCTGGTACTTGGCCTCTTTCCCACTCTCACGACCGCGATCCCTGGAACGGTCTCTCGACCGATGTCTGTGCCTATGTCGATGACCCGAGTCCTCCCCGTCGTCGCGCGAATGTCGTGATCGTTTATGCCTGTGGCCATCGTCTTCGGAATCCTGCTCACGGGGTCGGTGACGTCGCTCGCGGGACTTGTCTCTGTCCCTTTCTCGATCATCGCGCCGTTCTCTATCTCCATTTCGGTCTCGACGACGATCAGAAGACCTCTCACGACGATGCCGGTGTTTGCGTTCGCGCCGTTCCTCCTTTTCCGTGCCTGCGCGCTCTCGCTCAGCCTTCTCGGCGGCAAGAGCTTTCTCGAACTCGTCCAGTCCATCCATTTTGAGGTCGGCTGTGGGGCGCGATGAACGCCCGACAGCGAAGTTAGCACCTAGAGCTTGACCCCAGTGGTGTGACGTCCTTCGGAAGGGTTACATAAGCATTTTTTTTTTCAATGATAAGATACACTTATCGTGGGCCCATTTTGCTGATGTAATCCTGTAATCGGCTGGTGGCGCTGCAGATCTTCAACGACAGTGGGATTTATCAACAATTGAGGCTTATGCAACCCCTGAAAATGCGATTTTTAGCCTTTTTAGCTCTCAAACCCCTGCAATTCGATTTCTCAATCGTTACGGCGTTGCCTGCGTTGCTTGAGGCTATCTACAAGTTGGTTAAGGCTCCTACCGGTACGTATACGCTTTACCTCCGCAATAGCCTCGGTTTCGCTTCTACCCCTGGATATCCGCGAAGAAACTACATCCCAGATTACCTTCCAGCGACAGAACTATACCCTAATATTACTACTAGGGCACCAGCGGCTTCCCTATTAGCCCTCCAGCTCCTGGATTACCGATTAACCTACAACGCCTTTTTTCCACTCCCACTAGATATCTTTAACCGTAAATAACTTCGTTAGGCTTATAAGAATAGGGGGGGCCGTAGGCTGGCTAATTGGCGCTGGCTCTGGTAAAGGCCCTAGGGGTATAGGCGCCAGGGCCGGCGCTAGTACCGGTACTTCTAATATTAGGTTTGGATTGGTTCCCAGGTAGCCGGTAATAGTAAAAGGGACCTTGCTAAAGAGGAGGGTATCCAGGATTTTACTTTCCTAAGTAGCCAGTTAGTTGGCCAGTTAGTTGGCCATCTAATTAGCGATTTATTAACTAGCGTACAGGATAGCTAAGCGAGTGTTTTCTATAAGCCTATAAAGCTCTGGCAAGGTACGTTGTAAAAGGAGGCTTGGTAGTTTTACTATATCCGTAATATTAACCCGTACTGTACGTATAAATTCCTCCCACTTTTTACCGTAAAAAGGGGGGTAAGAAAAAAAGGGTAGAGATAGATATTAGGGCTATAAAACGGCGAGATCCTGTAAAAATACTATACGTAGGCGCTTTATAAGCTTAAGGAAGCTATTACCAGCAAAATCGTCTTCGTCAAAGCCACTTTATACCCACTAGTAACGCCGCGTACGCGTATTGAAACAAAGCTCCTACTTTTCGATCCACGGCTAAAGTTGGCTCTACAAAGTAGTTGGAGGATCGTATACTATACGCGATAAAAAGTAGTCCCCTAGCAATTTAAAAAAGCCGGCAACGATACGTATAAATTGGCGCAGTAGGTACGTAAAATAGGCCTAGCATAAAACGCTTTAATTCCAACGGCTAACCTGTAAGATCTATATGAGTAAAGTACTATATATTTCTATATCTTATACTCCAACTTGCCGTAGTAAGTACGTCTTTTTCGCTGTAAATAAGCCAACGGCGCCAAAAACACGCCAGGTATCCTAAAGTTATATACTATAAAAAAGCTCTTCTTCGCGCTTTTAACCAACGAGGACCTTAATTCTATACCAATCCTAACGGCGGTGAAAAAAAGGCGGCGGCTCGCCAGCAACGTATTATCGCCAGAAGAATAGTTATACCAAGGCGCCCTGCGTATAAAAAAGGGGGTTCTTATAGCGTAAAAATCCTATAAACTCCTTTTTAACCGTTTTATTTATTTTACCGTCTTGTAAAAACGAAACGAGGCAGCTGTATTGCGTAGGGCCTTCGATAGAGGGATAATTAAGGAGAGAAAGGTTAGCAAGCTCTATCTTCCAGCGGTTCTCTCCGTGTAGGAGGTAGTAATAGCCGAAAAAAAGATTAATACGTACGCGTAGATTCTACAATGTAACAATTACGCCGTAGAATAGATACTTTTAAATTACAAGCTACTTAGCGGTTAAATACCCGGCCTAAATCCCTTCGGTACCGCGATCTTTAAAGCTAGCGCGGTTGTAACGATTTTTTTAACAATCGCGCTAATTTAAAAAGCTACGTACGGTTATACTGCGTAGGTTTTCCGTATTCTTACTACTATGCGCTACTTACAGGTTCCAAAGCTCCATTACAGCAGTAATATACGCATCTACCGTACTTTTAGTAAAAAGGGTACCTTTTTTAGTATCGTTAGTACCAATTACCGTAGCTATAATCGATAGTAGTATATAGCTCTTACAATTATCGGCCAGGATTTAAGCCGCTTTAGTAACCGATACTACCAGCGTTACGGCAAGGGTTTCGGCTTCCCGGAGGGCGGCCTGCTCGTCAGCCGGCAGTAGGGGATCCGTATAGCCGTCGCCGCGGCTACGCCGCTTCTTCGGCACCTTAATATACCGTAAAAGGATGTCTTCTTTCAGCCAAGCGGCTAACTTATTAGGCGTAACAAGTTCGCCGTCCGGCCACGTAAATAGGGTTCCATCCAACGCTACGCGCGGCGTACCGCACCAGGTCCTCCACTCGCGTTGCTTTAATACGTAACTTCTCGTTATATTCACCGGCTATTCGTCCTTCTTCACCTACAGGCCGGCCCTCCGCGCCTCCTAAGCGCGGCCCTCAGCGGCCGCATACAAGCTATCGGCTATAGTAAGATATCAGCTAGTAGTAACAGTGGTAATAGTAGTAACGGCGGCGATAATAGTAATCGTAGTGATAGCAGGCGGGGTAAAGCGGCCTTACGGCGCCTTACAGTGGGTAGTAGGGGATCCGGTTGCGGAATCAGTAGCCGGTAGCGGTCGGCTTCCAGCGGCCAGTAGCGGTCGGAAACAGGCGGTCTGTGATAAGTGGAAAATCGCTTATCGACGGAAACTTATCGGCGGCCTGCAGGCGATTACGCCGATTACAAGGAGAGGGTTATTGGTGGTGGTGGGAGCCGGAAATGGTTTAGCGGATTACGACGTAATTGCGCGCCCCCTCGATAAGATAAACGCTAAACGTCTCAGTTCGAGCCCACCCCCCCTACCAGGCTGTTTGGCTTGCATTCCCACGCATACGAGTTTCTGCTGAATCTGCCGTTTGTGTAACCAGCTAGTCACCGGAGTGCATCTTCAGGTCTGACAATAGAAGCCATTGCATGAGTGCGCTGCAAGTATCGGCCTCGGCAGACCAATCCCACGGAAGCTTCCCAGACGGTGTGCTGTAAGGACACGCCATTGCAACCTCAAAGTGCCAAAACCGTCAGCGGGTCGACACCATCTTCTCCACACGGAGGGGTCGGCAACCTAGAGGCCTTGGTACAGCGGAGAATCGATGCGACTAGGGCCTCATTCTACAACCCGAATGCAAAGGAAGGCCATTTCAGCTCCCGCCATCGCATACGAAAACGCCACGCTTCTACAGTAACACCTAGGAAGCCTTGCAAGCACAGAGAGTGAGAGGGCGCTCAAAACGAGACCTCCGATGACGATCTCATGCCTATCATCGGACCAGTCGCCACTTCCAACCTCAACCTGACAGACCCCGCCATGGATGTTTTTTGGTCACGAAACACAAGAGGACACAGCCAGCCAGCCATGGATATCCTGGTACATGCCTGGTTCGTGTGTGCGTGTGCAAGTTGCCAGTGCCAAACCTGAGCTCCTCGTGACGTCAGAAACTCAAGGCCTCAAGATTGCCCCCGGTAAATCACTTTCCCGTGTGGCTGTAAGGAAACAAAAACTGCGCCATCAAGTTCTTAACCCCGGATCGATGAAAGGAAGTGAGGAACTGGCCAGGTGTCGTATTACTATGTCTGTAGATAATCTACCTGACGGAGCGCCCAGGCTCCGAGTGCGAACCTTTCTCACCTTTCGCTCCTCGCATCACTCTTCCCTCTCCCCATTTTGCACGTGCAAACCCGGCTCGGCTCACCTGCCCGATGAAGAAATCCAATCCCTACTCTACTGTGTAATCTATTTTTCTCGTACAGTCTTGATCGGCCAGCACCAAGTCAGCGCCAATTCCAGCCTGGGATCGCGGCTCGGTACTTACTTTAGATCGACAACTTGAGCCGGCCCAGAAAGAACGTTCTATTTCCTCTTCGTCCACTGTACCGGTAGAAGGGATTAGCCACGTGCGGTACCTTTCTTTACCGTCAATACTGGCAGCCTGTCCTGCGTTCCCAGGGTATGCCGTCTGCGCGGATGTGGCGCCTACCGCGATAAAGAACTGGGGAAGAGAATGGCTACAGGCTATACATAGAAACCGCTTTAGCAGGCGGGAAGCGGAAGCGGAGGGGGACCCTGAACCCGCGCGGCCAGGAGTGCATGTGCCGAGTAAGCACCCTACCAACCCGTAAAAAAATGACAGATTGAGGAAGCGTTTTTGGGGTTATGCAGGGGATGTGCCGCACAGTGACAGGCTTGACATGTTCACATTCCTGGGATTCCGCACGGATGGGTGCTCCATGGGGTAGTGTTCACTAGGGCATGAGACACATTGCGGCCATGGGGCGGTTTCCACCAGTCTGCCCGACCAGGGCGTGGGGATTATTCCTGGTAATTTTTGGTTTCAGCTAGAAATATGGTATGAGACTTCGAATATGAAAAGTGACACAATTGACCTGTGATAGCTAAGAAACTCCTCAAACGCCACCCTGCTTTGATACCGTACTTCGTTAACCATCAAAAGTCCTCTAAAATAGGTCATTACATGCCCAATCAGATCCCCAGGGTATAAGCCCAATCGTAAAAAACAATAATCGCAAATTCCCAAAATCATTGAACGCATGTTCACCTCTACCGGGTGTAATGATACCTTTGGGTCAGCTGGACATGCCCGTACGGAGCCTGTTGTTGTGGGCTCACCTTGGCATAGTCCGCTGGGTTGTATGGCGGATAATGGGACGGATGTGGAATTCGGGGATCAAGCTTCCTGAGGGTCTCATCTCGATGTTCTTCTACTGTCTCGGTGTGCGGCGCAAGTTGCGAGGAGAAGCCTTTGTCTAACCCAGGTGACTGGTAGCCACCTGCTGTACCAACTGACGAAGTTGAGGTTGGCCGGGACCCACCTGCTGACCACTGGCCGGATTGGGATAGATTTGGACTGGCCCTAACCGAGGGAGTTGTCGAGTAGGAAGATTCGCGGTACGTCGCCGAATCGCGGTCCTGCGGTGCAGCTTTTGGGGGTGGTGGGGCGTTGGCATTGTTGTAGTAAAAGTCGCCAGGCATCTCGACGGCAAACTGGTTCGACGGTTTGGCCTCTCCAGCCGGCATCTCGACTGCGGCGGGTGGCACATCGTGCCCAAAGCCAGCCGGCTGGGATCCTGGAGTCTGCGGCCGGTACCCTGGGCCATATTTTTGACCGGAAGATTGCGGGCGAGGGATGTGATAAGGGAGGCTCGGCGATTGGGCAGGAGGCGGTGTGTTGGCTGAAAGTGTTGGTGAATTGCGCAAAGCGAGAGGGGATGGAACTGGCGACCGTATTGTATTTCTTCGGTCGGCTGGGTTGACGGTCTTTAGCTTGCCGTCCTGAATCATGGCTTGCAGAACTCCGGCATCTAGAAGCTCAGCCTTCTTGATGATGCGCTGGACCATCTCCTTTCCAGCCTTCTTCAATTGCGATTTGACGAAGCTCATGACCGTCACGTTGCACTTGATCTCAATGTCCTCTCGGAGATAGAGACCATCCGATGGTGCACCAAGAGCCTTCAACCCGATCTCGGGCACCTCCGGGGGTTCGAAGCCCGGCTGGTTTCCGGAGATGCGATATGTGTTCCGGAGGTCCACATTCATGGGCGCATAAATGTGTGTTTGCAAGCCCCACGGCATGTCGTGAAAGCAGCCATTGAACTTGATGATGGAGGCGCCCATCTTGCCAATCCCTGGCACAAATGTCACCCGTTCTGTGATCTCATACCACGTCGAGTAATACTCGTCCGTCTCAGCATTTTGAGGCGCCGCAATGGGCTTGTGCTCGAGGACAAGCGGATTCAGCGTAATGACCTCGGAGTGCGAGTGGAGAATATCGATAGCGAGCTGGCGGGGGATAAAACCCGGGATGGGCGTTATCACCGTAAAGGTATCCTTCTTCCTCAACATGGCGACAGCGTTAGGCTCGAATAGAGATTGATGTTGCGACAGAGATCACGAGAAGCGGCGAAATTGTGCGGACCGAAGGCTCAATCAAGGCGCATGGGAACAAAGCGAGTCTCTGGCTTGTGATTCGGGTTGACTTGCGACACCGACAAAAAAAGGGCTGCTGAGCATGAAAGAAAGAGAAGCAAGGGAGGCGTCAGCATGCCCATCGGGGGACTTTGGGGGTAAATGAGGGATGGGCCACCGCATGCACCCCCCCAAACCGGTTGACAAAGTTGGCGGGGAGCCCAGTCGGTGTTGGGTGTGGCTGAAGGTGCAACCCCCCCTCTCAGGGCAGCGCATTCCCCAGGTAGCAATTGGGCCGTCGACAGGCGGCCCCGCCAAGCACTCCGGCGTCCCATCGTCCCGCGTTGTCTTGATGACGTGAGACAGCATGTACAGTATTCCATTTACTTGCTCGAAATAAAAAGATTGACCGCCGAAGACGACCCTCCGTCGCCACATGGCCGGCAGGTGCAACTGGTGGTTTTTTTTTTTTTTTTTTTATCGCGCTTTATCCTCCTGCGCTGCAGTGTGGTCGTTCGGTCCAGAGGGAAGATGTACTAGACGCAAGGTCGCATTGAAGAGGACGGTTGGTGACAGACATGCTTGGAGGCGGCCGCTGAGGGACTGGCGTCATTGGTGTCCCTGGGTGGATCGTAGGAAGAAACTTAATATCCTTCACAATGAGCAGGAATCCCGAGTCTTTTGCTAACAATCGAGAACCCTGACACTGACATGCAGTTGGGTCGCCCGGGAGTTAGTCTATCTGTGAGCCAGCAAAACCTAAAGCCACATAGCTCAGAGTGGCCTGCGAATGACGGGATGGTGATGAAGCTGCTGGAGCTGCCAGTGGCCTGTGTGACTAGCACTGGAACACAGTTCAACAGTCAGCCCTGCAAGGCAACGGAAGGTGGGAGGTGGGAACATCCCTTCGCCCCGCACACTGTGCAGTGGGGGTGGATGGGTGAAAGCGCGAATCTTTACCCCTCCATACCGAATTTCCTCAGAAATCGACTCCGAGCGACTCTTTGACATTAAACCACAACACCGCGTTGCTCAAAGCGATAAATTATCACGATGGCGTCAACATCAGTGCCGTCTCCTGGCCAAGCTGAAGCGCCGTCTCAGCCCGTCGCCATCGTGTGTGTCGGCATGGCAGGTTGGCAGATCCCCATTTCAGCCTCCTGTGTCAAGTCCAAGTAGCTAATCAATGGGTCGCAGGGTCCGGCAAGACAACCTTCATGCAGCAGATCAATGCCCAGCTGCACCGAAACAAAGAGCCGCCCTACGTGATCAACCTTGACCCGGCTGTACTGCATGCGCCGTTCGAGAGTAATATCGACATTCGAGATTCTGTCAACTACAAGGAGGTGATGAAACAGTACAATCTAGGACCAAACGGCGGCATCTTGACATCCCTCAACTTGTTCGCGACAAAAATTGACCAGGTCCTTGGACTTCTCGAGAAGCGGGCGGCCCCGGATCCGACGAACCCGGCGCGCAAGCCGATCAAGAACATCCTGGTCGACACGCCAGGGCAGATCGAGGTTTTCGTTTGGTCGGCGTCCGGGACGATCCTGCTCGAGTCACTCGCCTCGTCCTTCCCAACTGTTATCGCTTACATTATCGATACCCCGCGGACATGCTCGACCTCAACGTTCATGAGTAATATGCTTTACGCATGCAGTATTCTCTACAAAACGAAACTTCCGATGATCTTGGTCTTCAACAAAACTGACGTGAAAGACGCATCGTTCGCCAAGGAGTGGATGACAGACTACGATGCGTTCCAAGCCGCCCTCACCGAGGACGAAAACAACAACGCGTTTGGTGGCCAAGAAGGTGCTGGGATGGGAAGCGGTTACATGGGCTCCTTGTTGAACAGCATGAGTTTGGTGCTCGAAGAGTTCTACGCACACCTGAGCGTGGTCGGTGTCAGCTCACTGTATGGTACTGGCATCGACGAGTTCTTCGAGGCCGTCAAGGAAAAGGCTGAGGAGTTCAAGCGAGATTATCAGCCCGAGCTCGAGAGAAGGAGGGAAGAGAGGGAAGAAATGAAGAAGAAGGCCAGAGAGAAAGAGCTGGAGAAAATGATGAAGGGCATGGCCATGTCCAGTGGTAACGCCAAGGTGGGCGACGTCAAGGAGGGTGACGAGGAAAAGGAGGCGAGCCAAGAATCCAGCGACGACGATATCGAGGATGAGGATGACCGCGACGGGTTGCAAGCAAGGTACGAAGCTGCCCTACATGACGGCGGGGACTCAACGACTGCGGACGCCAGTTTCGCCAAGTACCTCTATACACAGCAACGCTGAAGTGCTAGGCGATAGCCTGGGGACAGCTTGGTTGTGTGTTCGGTGGGGATTATCAGCATTTTGCGGCGTTAAATTTAGAGACATGATACCATCACAAAAAAGGCTACAATAAAAACCATGGTTGAGAGAATACCCATTTCTCCGTCCGGAACGCCCTAAAAGAATGCCATTCCCCTCCGCAGCCCCTTTATCCCATACCATGCGATTCGCACCGGCCTAAAAGCTTGATGTAAATCTTGTTGCTGACAAGGCAGATCGTCCTCATCGCGCCTCAAACTGGACCATTCTAACAACAGAGTCAACCTCATGCCCTCCAGATTATTAATATCCAGCCTACCTCTTGGTGCGCTCTTTATACAGCACACGCGCGCCGCACTTTTGGCAACGGATCGGGGCGCCCTTTTCCAAGGGGACCCTCACAGCGCAATCGCCGCAGGTGTAGTACATGATGGTGCTGCTGCCCTCGAACTCGCGACCGCTTGAGCCAGCACCACCACCGAAGCTCTGCGGGGTGCCCGTGGGGATTTGATACTGCTCACGCGACATGGTTGGTGGATGGAGGATGCGATGCGTTGTAACAAGGCAGAGAGTGGTTAGTTTTGCGGTGTGTCAAGTTTGAGAAGATTGGTGATGGATGATGGTGTTGATCAGTGTGGCAACCTGAACCTCCCAAAAAAAGGCGGCGGGTTATGGCAGAACTTTCTGAGGAGGGGGGTCACAGCCACGTGACGTGATGTTCCAGGCTTGGCGGGTCTAGGTCGAGAGGTCGGCTTGGGTGGTGCGGGGCCTAAGAGCCCCCCACCCTTGTTCGACAATCCAACCCCTGAAGGATTGTTAACGTGGGACTTGGTTGGCATCGAGGTTGAACAGCTGGAAAACGGTTTCGATGTCTCAAGCTAGAATATTTGACCTAGCCCATGATTTAAATTTCAACTCCTTATAATACATTGGGTCTTAAATCTACCTATGTATCAAGGTTTTACATTCTTCTCATCATGCCTTTAGTAACGAAAGCATCACACTTTACACATTAGCCAATGGACTGGGGAATTTCTTCAGAGGAAGAGCTCCCTAGTTGGTATAAAGTTCTGCGCAAACAATCTTTCAGAGTGTCACAGTTAGTCAACCGGACCCCTTGCTGACTCCCCCGCAAAGCAGTACAGGGCCTCTGGATGGGGGTTGGATTGTACATGATTGAAGCTGGGCACATTTTACCATGTGAGCAGAACAAGATTCTGGGTGTGAACAATCCAAAAGACAAGACATCTACGAACGGTGGAGAGGGTAATCAGAGTACCATTCTGATCTGTCATCAGATACTACACTACGTCCTGAGGGTGCTGCAGTTCGGCCGTCGAGGTGAGGTGTGGACGGCCTCGTTGCTACCCCGCTAAAACGGACCAGCCCACATCTCCTCCTCCCCTGAATCACCCCACCAAAACGCATTGCCGGCGCAAACCTCCTGGCATATATTACCACGGGGCTTCCGTCCGCCCTGTAGTTATTGTTCGAGTACAACACTGGTGAACCCTAGATCCTCGTTCAAAAGGAACAACCGTCGTGGCTTTACCTGCATGTTTCGGTGTACCTACCCCGTATACAAACAAAAAGCACATACTAGTTGTAATGGCCTCACCGTTCTAAAACTTCGTCCCCCCCTTTATTCTCTCCACGTTTGACAATGGCGCCCATCAACGGCCCCGCCGAGTCATTTCCTCCTCCTCCTCCTGCTGGTAGTAGCATGGCAACACAACCCGACTTTGACGGACCAAACCCTAGCCTCCACTCCTCCAGCAGCGAACCATCCACCTGTCCCTTCTGCCGTATCGCCGCCGTATTCCCCCCCTACGAGCCCTCCTCCCCACCACCTCCCGATGCAGCCACCATCCGCCCCGATGCCACCAGTCCAGACCCTTCCACCTTTGTGGTCCTCTCAACCCCTCTCCTCGTTGCCTTCCTCGACATCATGCCGCTATCCACCGGCCACGTGCTACTCTGCCCGCGCGCGCACCGGCCGAAGCTAACCGACGCAACGCCCGAAGAGGCCCGCGAGCTAGGCGAGCATCTCCGTCTGCTGTCAGCCGGCTTGGCGCGTGCCACGGGCGTGGAGGACTGGAATGTGGTGCAGAATAACGGAGCTGCTGCGGCGCAGGTCGTGCTGCATATGCACTTCCATATCATACCCCGCCCGGCACTGCGGGCGCAGGGACAGGGACGTGAGCGCTTTACTGCGACCATGTTTGGGCGGGGGCAGAGGGAAGATTTGGATGAGGAGGAGGCAGCGAGGTTGGCAGCGGATATAAGAGCGGCGGTGTCGGAGATGTTGGCGGAGGAAGGGAAGGCGAAGTTATAGGGAGGAAGGATCAGTGTGGGCTGGAAGCGCCCATCTCTCATGTTGTTGTACGAGCTGAAGGATGGCAACGGATGAGTGAGTGGTGAGCTGTACTTGTTCCTCATAATCAAATTTGTCCCCCTGCAGATATGTTCTAATACCTTTCTCTGCTAGATATTTGTCCATATACCTCTTTTACTTTGTATCTACCTAGCTAGGTAGGGTAAGTAGACATGGTTCACCGGCCACCGCTCGCTGATTCTACTCATCATCGCCAAAGAAAACTTTGACAGGGAGCCAAGAATCACCACAGATCTTGAACCGGTCCGGAATGGCGTCGATACGTGCAATCTCATCATCGCTGAGCGACCATCCGTCGAGCGCGTAGTTGGCTACAATACGCTCCGCCGTCACGCTCTTGGGCAGCACGCTCCATCCCTTCTGGATTCCCCAAGCCAGGAGCACCTGCTCGGGCGTGCGGCCTTTGCTCGTGGCGATGGTCTTGAGTGTCTCGTTTCTGCTAAGGGGTGACCCGGTACTCCCCAGAGGCGAGTACCCTGATGAGTGGATGCCTTTGGCCGCGTTGTAAGCAACCAGTTTGGGCGATGGGTTGCCGGGGTGCAATTCGATCTGGTTCACGGCTGGGACGATCTGCGAGATGAATCAATCAGACTGGAGTCGATTTTCTCCTCACCATTGTTCATTTTTTTTTAAAAAAAAAAAAAAAAAAAAAAAAAAAAACTCACCTTGCAGCTCGGATCATTGAGTAACTTCTCCAGGTTCTTGATCCCGAAGTTGCTTACACCAATGTTCCTCACCTTACCGGTCCTCACCAACTTTTGCATCTTCCGCCACGTGTCGACGAAATTCCAGTCTGGCTCATGCTTCTTGCTATCATTGGGATCCGTGCTGCTCGGCCAATGGATCAGATACAAGTCAACATAATCGGTCCCCAGGTTCGCCAGTGACTGATCAATCCCCTCAGCCACGCGCTTGTGCCACGGGTTGTCAAGTTTGGTAGTTAGCCAGATTTCGGAGCGCGGCACGCCCGATGCGCGGATTCCCTCGCCGACCTCCTTCTCGTTAGCATAGCCAAAGGCCGTGTCAATGTGGCGGTATCCGGCGAGTAGAGCTGCCTCGACGGCCTTTTCGACCTCGCCGGGGCGGGATTGCCATGTGCCGAGACCGATGGCGGGGATTTCGTCGCCTGTGTTGAGCTTGAACTTCTTTCTGGGCAGGGAAACAGTTAATTGCCTTTTGCACTAGATAAAATAACACCCAACTGAAAGGGTCTCTCAAGCTGGAAAAAAAAAGGGGTGAAACACACTTAGTGAGGGCGTCCTGAGCCATGGCGGCTATTCTGTGCGTGGTTGTAAAAGATCGAGTGTGTAGCGGTTGGTAGTGTATCTGACTGCGTCGCCTCAGGGGAGGACTCGATGACAGAATACGTGTAAGTGGAAATGAAAAAGAAATCGAATCCACCTGCGGCCGCACCACAATGGGAGCCCACGCCTGTATATAAATGCCCGGCAGCATCGCTGGCTAACTAGGTAGGTGGTAGCCACTCCTAATAAGGCACTCTTACCAGCAGAGAAAATTGTTAGTCGAAACTCCCGTTCACCCCGAACCAAGCAATAACCCAACACCGAATGCATTAGCCTTTGCCGCGCCGATATCCGTGATGCTTCCCCCTCTGGCGTGCTCTACTGCGGGCCCCGCCTTGAATGCAACGGTGTCAAGCCGGCGTGCGGAATTCACGAAAAGTTCCCCTCTCAGCGGTAGCTCCGCTGGGAAGCTCGGGCCGAAGCTGGGAACTAGAGACGCATTGGTTTCATCTCTCATCGCTACAGTAGCCCCTTTTGGCGCTGGTCGAGGCGGGGAAGCTGCTGTGTGATGAGGGGCCGCTGTAGTGAGCTGGTGGATTGCCCGTGAGACGGGTATACCTCTGGAGCTAGAATGATCGGCAGTATCCACAGGCAGAAGCGTCTTGGCATGAGACTTAACATTATGGTTCCCCTGAACCATCAGTTAGTTCATGAGGCTCAGATGATCATCCGCGGGAGCAGAAGCGTCTCCTAATTCAACAGTGCTTTCAGCCAGAATAGAAGCAGGGTCTATGATGATAGCTTTGCTAGAGAAATGACGTCCAACTCCCAGATGCTCACCAGTACCGCTATTCTGAATCCAAGCAAAGATCAAACTTTTGCGCCCGAATACTTCAGGCCCTGACCTAACCGTCCGTTCCACTGCTTCTAAACGTGGCGCAGAGCGCTGCATAATGGTGTGTAAGATCCAGGACATTCTGCGGGAGGTTGGTTGCCTGGATGATGCTCCTGACTTTGACAGCACCCTCGTCTTCAATCAACATCCGGATCGTGTGGAGTAGCTCTGGAGAGAACTCGCTGTACCAGCGGTACTGCCAAGTGACTAGCCTGATAGTCGCAGCAACCGTCTCCCGTGTATTCCTGTTCTTCTCAAACACCTTGAGTATGCCCCCGAGGGCCTTGGGGCTGAACCGAATCGAAAGGCACGCCCGATATGCCTCAACTGCCTCGTCTGTGTGCTGGAGGCGTTCGGCCAAACTGCCGAGGATCTCCCACTCCTCGGCTGACTTTTTGTACTGCATGCTTTGAGCACGATACTGAGCCATCTGCGTGCGCCATATCGTATAGACTCGCAGATCCTCATATAGCACCATGAATAAGCTGTCGAGCCAGCGTTCGCACAGTCGCTTGTTGTTGAGGCGAGAGAAATGGTCTTCATCGCCCTGTTTAGAAGTCAGCAAACGCTGCCAGAACCAACCGGGTTAGCCACATACATTTTCTGGATCCTTCTTGGCTTCTTCAGGGTCAACGGCACTCGAGGGCCTCTCCAGCTCCGCAGCTTTGCCGTTAGCAACTAGTGTAGGGGCCACCGACACAGAGTCTGCTTCCTTCTCGTCGTCCGACGCCTCGGAGGCGTTGCCATTGGCTGTGGGGTCGGGCGTTCCTCTTAACGCATCAGTACTCGCATTGCGTTTGCCAACATGTGTTGAGTCTTGCTTCTCATGGCGGTATTCGTCTTCCATGACAAAGACATTGCTCCGGATTTTCAAGAGCTGGTCCCAGCCAATTTTGGCCGTCATCTCAGTAAGAATACTGTACGCTGCCTTAAATGTCCCGCGGTACGAGGCAGCACGGAGATTCAGGAGGCTCGGGTCTACCTGCTCAGAGTACCTAGACTCGGGTTCGCTGTCAATCTCGTCTAGCCTCGTTTCTGGGAGTGTGGGTAGGTGAACATCTTTAGGTTCCGGCATGATCGGCGAATCTTTGTCCTGGTATGTGAACATGGGGCAAGAGTTCAAGATGGTAAGGGCGTTTTCCCAATCTTCCATGGCAACATAGACCTGAGCTAGCCTGGCCCACGTACCGAACTCGCTTGGTGCAGCAATGGTGCTTCTGTCGGCACATCCAAGAGCCATGCGGAGCCGCTCCTCTTTTGGCTCAGGTGTCGCGGCAGTCTCCGCCTTTCTGAGCAGAAATTCGGCCTGTGTGTCCAGCATGACGTAGTCCATGGGTGATTCCTTCAGTGCTTCGTATAGAATACGAACACCTTCTACCTCTTCGTTGCCCATAAAGAGGACCTTGGCAAGTAACGATGCGACTTCAGTGTTCTGGCTGCGAAGCTTCTGGAAAAGATTAATACCAGAGGCGTATCGTCCCGTGGTGCTGAAGTATTTAAGAAGACCAGTGGTTAGGTAATTCGAGACAATGTTTGGGACTTGGACGACCGGGTCAGACCCGAGCTGCCAACCTGTTGACTCTTGTTAACATCAATCTTCTTGAGCACTGGTCACGCCCTACCTCTAAAGAAGAGCTGTTCGGCGGCACTGAGGAACCTATGCTCCGTTTCAGTGTTCGTCACCGGGTTGAACCGGCGCACCCCCATGATCTTTCGAATCGTATCACCAGTACCATCGTCGGCGTAGGAGTATGCGCGCAGCACGCTGCAGAGATATGTTTCTAGCCAGAGATCATCGGTCGCTTTTCGCTTCTCGCCGCGTTCGTCGATGCAATAACTCTCGACAGACCCAGGGAACGGGGCGTGCACGCGCATGTCTACGCGGGAGAAAGCATTGTAGCAGCTGGGGCGAGGTCAGTTTACGGAATACACCGAGCTGATGTGGTAGACAGCATACCAGTAAGTGCCTTCAATCGTCTTTGTGGTGGCCGACTGACCAAATTCCTTGTATGTCAGGGTATTGATATAGGCGGCCAAGCTCGCAGAAGATGATGCGTCGACGCCAGCAACATGATGATAAATGCCAATCTAACAGCAGCGTGTCAGATATGGTGTTAAGCTTGGGTCCTTGTTGACAACAACATACATGTTTCCCGGGATGCCTGAGGGGCTGCTTCAGGAGATGGACGAGATCGGGGGGGCCGAGCTCGCGCAACGAGCCTAGAGATTCGGTGCGGGCTTCAATCGACTCGTGCAGAATCTCCTCGGTGATCCTAGACAAGGAACAATCAGCATGGGCGTCCACGAATTGGTGCCGGGCGAGGTGGGACCGACTCGGGGACCGCCGGCGCAACCATTGCGATGGTTTGCCGCCTCGACCTGGCAGCGAGCGACTTCTCGGCGAGAGACTGAGTAGGATTCGGCTGTCGATTTCGGCCAACGAATCGCGATACCGATTGTCGGGTTCTGGTATTTTAATTTCTATGGTTGAATGTGCTGCTCAGGGGCGCAGACACGTTTAAGCTTCAGATCTCTCCTTGCGGCCTCGAGATCGCGAGATCTTCAGCCAGTTTCCAAATGGGAATCAATGAACGGAGGTGGCAGCTTCGTGACTGGCCGTAGCGAGCACGGGCCCCAACGGCCAGAGCTTCGCAGGTTGGCAGGCGATAAGCGATAACAAGCAGGCATTAGTTAGTTAACGTTAGCGCAGATGCCACGGCACCCCTTGTTCTGTCGCGTCTTTTGCTGCATGGAGTGACCGCGAATTGGCGAGCTCGAAAGATCTGTGAGGTTTGAGACCGATTATTATCGTGGAAACCCACCATTTTGCACCCGGTACTCCCAGACACAAGAATACATGATATTATTAGCGTGATTTTTGGCAAAATGGCAAGTCTGTGTCTTCCGCTTCCTTACCTGCTTCCGTCTCCATGCTGTTGCGCAACGATTCTGACTTGTCTGCTAATCATGTTTTGAATGCTGCAGCCGGCCTTCACGGCCATCAACGTCGAGCCTGAGGAAAATGTGATTGAGGAGGTCGACACAACCAAGGAGCTGCAGGTCGAAGATGCTCTCAAACTATTCCAGGCCGCCCTCAAACTCCATTCCCAAGGGCCTCGCTTTTTCGACGACGCCGCCGATGCCTACAATGCGCTCTTCAAGGCCGACATCTTCCAATTTCCCGAGAGCAAGACCGAATATGAGCGCAACGAGCGACGACCCGATGGGTCCTTTGTGATCGAGCCCACATTCATTCCGGGCCTGGATGTAGCCGGCGCTGACGCCGACGGAATTGGGAATAGCCTCCCCCAGGCGCTCTTCCTCTCGTACAAGAACCATGGCCAATTCCTCGTCGATCGGATCAAGCATGTGGCGCGCGTCACGCCTGGGCCCAGGGACGCCGCGCTTGAAGCCGAGACAATCCTCAATGACGCCTCCAAGGCACTGGAAGACTTTGCTGTTGCCCTCGATCGCGATCCATCCGACGCCGAATTATGGAGGAAAACTGCCAAGGTTGCAACATTCTTGAAGAGCGCACGTATCAGCCGATACAGCTTGGAGGCTGCCATCGAATTAGATGATGATCCAGCAGTTGTTGAGGTTGAACCCCCATCCCTAGCCGAAGGATTCGCCGGCGAGCAGCTGCGGGAACAACTCGAGGTTCTTGGAGATGAAATGGCATTGAGCCACCCAATAATGAAGCCTTTCTGTGAAAGGGGTTTACCAACATATCTCGAGCGATTTGTGGACCCACTGCCTTTCCTCCCAGATCCCACAAAGCAACTAGCTGTCTTACGTCCAATACCAGGGGGTGGGATGGTTCCGCACCTCGGCATCGATGTATCGAGCCACTCCTGGACAGAATTGGGACTGGCTCTGGTTCGCTTCGTTGGTAGCCACGGTTTCTCGGGGCAGATTGTCTATATCCAGGCACCAGAATTAGAGGATGAGGAGGACATACAAATGGAGGTGGACAAACAGTTGCAGCCCCCGGGGTCATCTCCGCTCCCTGTAGATCGTGATTCCGGTGGGAAGAAAGACCATGGTGACGCAGACGGGCCCAAGAAGGCAGATGCTGCTGTGGAAGAGCTGGGCAATGGTGCATCGGAAGCGGCACTGACGACTGAGCAAATCACCAATGGGCAGACCAGTTCTCTCCCATCAAGAAAGCGTTCCCAATCAGCAGCCGGTTTCGCGGAAGCGCCAGAAGATGAAAATGGCGACGTGAAGAGGAGCAAGAGAACGAGGCGGCGTGATACCGCTGTGGAAGAGGTTATGGACCCTGCCACGCTTCTCGCCACTCAACTGCAGCCCTACCAGGCCGCGGACCAGAACTTGTTCCAAACCACGAAGAATCTGCTTGAAAACCTTGGTGTCACCGATGCTGTAACTCTGGGCAGGATCGCCGAGGTGCTCGAATCCTGCGCCTCGGAAGACCGGACAGGCAAGATCCAGAATGTCGCCACCAATGACTTGCGAGATACCATTATCAACTTTGACGAAGATACCGCTAATATCCTTCTCAGCAAGCGCGAGAGCACCCAGATCAGTCTCTCGGCCTTCCTAGAGCACTCGAAATCCGCACCGCAGCGCGCCCTCGAAGCCCCCGCCTTTGACGACACCCGTGGTGTTGGTGGTTTCATCGAAGAACTCAATTCTGGAGGGCACACAATCCACGATATTGCCTATATATTCATTTCCGCCTTGTCACGAACATACACCAAGTCTAAATGGCCGGACTTGACAAAAGCCGCTGTGGTACAGGTCATCGACCAGCTGGATGCAGCCATCTATGAAAGAATCACTTTCGAACTGCCAGTACTCTCTGCCGGAGGGCAAGGAGACGAGGCGCCATCAGACATCGCTGAGCTTGTCACGATGCTCTTTGAGCTCCACCTGGAAATTTACGAGCGGACTCCGAACCCGAATAGCACGACAGACCCCAACACGCGGATGGAATTGAGGGCGCGGCTAGAGAGATGGATGGCACTGGCGGGAGAAGTTCACCAGCGACGCCCACACGACTCAGGTGACGAACTCTCCCTTCGGTATCTCTGGGCTGCCGTTTTCATGGCGGCTACGGCGAAAGATGTTCAGCGGGATCATGTTATCAACTGCTGGCACAGTCTGCGAGACCATATCGCTGCGTCTCTTTCTGGGGAAGTGGTACTCCCCAACAACGCTGTTATGCCCGAAATATCGACAGCTGCAGCAGAGCGTGAGATAAGCAAACTTACCACTATGGATTTCTTCCTAGGCCTGTTCCAGGACGACAAGAGTGACCCCGTGTCCGTCATTGACACCCTCGAGCCTGTCCTCAACCCTGAGTCGGTCTTTGTCAGCGATGTCGACGCCAGCGACTCGAACAGCGACTCGAATAGCGAAAATGCCAGAGGGAAATCAGCGAAACAGCCAATAAAGGAATGCGCAGGCCAATGGCTGCGTGACTTGTGGAAGTTCCTTCAGAACAGCAGCACAGATATGCGGCTGTTGCTCTGGGCGCGTCTCGGCGATGCGTACGGCAAGATCAAGTACACCACCAAGCAATTTTCGTGTTTTCTGCGCAGCATGGAGACGATTGTTGCCGATCTGGAGCGCGACGACTATTTCAATATGGCCGCAGAGTCGAGAAGGGCTCTCTTCATGACGAACCTGAAAGCTCTGGACGACTTGACCATCCAGTCCTTGCATCTCGCACTGAATGATAACAGCTCATTCGACATTATCGATGAGGATCATCTCAGGTCTACACTATCGGCGCTCGCCAAAGTCAGCTGCCTCCTGCATATCGCGGCCATGTACGAGGATGAAGTCCGCATAGGCATGACACAGCCCTCGGCAAGTGGCGCCACCTACGCGGGTTTTCTCACCAAACTTCGCGAGATGCAAGTCCGTACATGGTCACTGGTATATACCGTCCTCAAAGTCGGCACCCACCAGAACTCGGCCATTTTCAAGAAGCCCGAATGCGACCTCGCCGACTACCTAGCGGCTGTCCACCAAGTCTTGGGTCTCCGAAAGTGTTGCAAGGCCTCCAACAAGATCTTCCTGAAAATGATGCGCGTCGAGCTGTTGAAGCAGAAGGATATGGAGAATTGGGAGGACTATCTGGGACAGGTGCTGTACGACCTCCATGGCCTGAAACTGGGCGTGGGCATCTGGGAGGTACAAGACCACGGCTGTCCCTCCGAGACGCTGGAGAAGCGACAAGCCATGCAGTTGGTAGAGAAGATCACGATGCTTGCCAACCGCATGACGATGAAGGACCTGCTCAAGTCCGACCTCAAGAACACGATCGAGCACATGCAAGGCGCTATCGGGTCGACGAAATCCAACGCCCAAATGATTCTCAATCTCCGGAACTTCACCGAGTACCTCAAGACACCAATCCACCCGCTCCATCTCTACCAGGCTCTGACTGGAAATATCGATCTGGATGCCGTCACTATCAACACGCCAGAGAGTGCCTTGGCCAAGCAGGGCTGGTTTTTCTTACTAGGCATGATTGCCCTTACCAAGTTCAAAGGCGTCGACCTCAACCGGCGGCAAACGCCAGGCGCTACCGACGACCTGCGCATCGGCGCCGCATTCCTGCGGCAGCAACTGCAATTTACTCCTGACCGCTGGGACGCTTGGTTTCGGCTTGCTGAGTGCTTTGACTACGAACTGGATGAGTCGGTGCTCTGGACGGCCGACAAGATGAACAAGGATCGGCCAGACCTTGTGAAGTTCCAGCGAAACTCAATCCACTGCTACACGCTTGCCCTCTCGCACTCGTATGCGTGGGCGTCGGATCCACTCGCCTTCGTGTCTTCAGAGGAAGACAAAGACGCATTGTACGATTTGTATCACGAGTTCGGGATGCGGCTATACGCGTCCAGCCGGGAGCCATTCGCCATGGAGCCGTTTCAACATGCAGACCAAGAGCGATTTTTCATAGAAAAAATAGGCAACGTCACGTACAGCAAGATACTGCATCATCAGATGACAGATTATCAAGTCTGGAAATTCGCCGCGAACTTGTTCAAGAAGGCCATGAAGGGCAAGCCAAAGGACTGGAAGAACCCCTACATGGTGGCCAAGTGCCAGTGGAAGATGTATCAAAAGCCGCCGGAGGAGTTGGGCGAGAAAAGCAGGCTCAGCCGTCCAACGGTCGAAACGGTCATCAAAGCACTCGAAAAGGCAATCGAGGTCGTCGCAGCGCTGCCCAAGCCCAGGCATGGGCAAGATCCAGTCCTCGAGCCGCACTACAAAATCGTCGCTGTCATTCACAAGCTCGTTTCGCGCGGCGACCTGGGGGTGCAAGAGGCTGCGGATACCCTGCAGCGTCAGCCCATGGCCCCGGATCACGGAGAAAAAGTTACAATCAGCAATTCCGAGGACTGGGAGATGTACATGATCAAGACGCTCCGTCACTTGCGGGACAAGGACAAGTCGAACTGGCAGCACCGAATCATAATACGGCACGCCCGTGTCTTGTTTGACGAATATGACTCAGGGAATGACAGCGGAGGGTACATGGCTGCCAAGGCCGCCTTTGCCGTGCTGCGGGAGAGCATGTTCACCAAGACAATGGTCATGAATGTCTGGAAATGCGAAGCCGAGCGACCCGGCCGCCATCACGTCTACACGGAGAGATACATTCGCTTCATGGTCAAGATCCTGGCCGTAATGAACGACAGGGTTAACTTGGAGATGGTGCTCCGTCGTATCCGCAAAAAGGGGATCGATTTCTACCACTTCAACGAGCTCTGGCAGACCTGCGTCTTGACATATATCAGGCTACTGAGACAGACCTTCACCATCCACCTAACTGAGGAGGACGCTTTTAAGAACTTGAGCCCTGAGGATTTTGAGTTCATCTCGGAGAAGGTGACGGACTGGGCAGCAACAGCGCCGGCCGAGGCGCATAGAGCCATGAAGTGCATGAAAGAGGCGGTTGAACTGAAAAAACTGAACGCGACGCTCATGAAGGCTGGGCCGATAGACGACCTCATCAACGACTGCTATTCGACCATCTATCTCGATATCAAATCAGAACTGCCCGTTCCGGAACTAGCAATGCGGACAACCGAGGAGCATAGCCGGCCCCGGGGAGGTACCGAAACTCCTATCGAAGGTGTTCCTAAAAAGCTATCCGTGCTCAACCCGGCCACGGAACTCGCCCTCCTGGGCTCGCTGCGGGCAAGCTCAGAGCAGCCCGACAAGCCCGAAAAGCCATTATCACATGCAGGAGAGCCTGCGCCGCGCGGCAGGCGGCCCGGCGTACGCCGTTTGGATGTCATCCGCAAGGCAGAGCAGGCGGTACTTCGGGCAGCCGAGGGACCGCCGAAATCCGCGGGCGCACATGGATCGGGAAGCAAGTCACGGCTGGGGTCAACATCAAGTGGGAAGAACGGCCATGTTACACCAAGAGGCGACAACAGTGACGGCCAGAGCGACAGTGGTGATGAGGCCAATGGCGAGGACGATGCAGACATGAAGGATGCCGACGAGGGTGAAGGTGAGGGTGAAGGTGAGGGTGAGGGTCAGACTACGATTATGGATGGGCAGAATGGAGATGGTAATGATGCCCGGAATGGGGACGGGGATGACGGCAGTGATATTTCGAGTCCGCCTGGAAGCGTACATGACTCAGCGGATGACGAGAGTGACCTCAGTGACGTTCCGGCCGACTATGAGGACGACATTCCGCCATCTTTGATGTTCCCGAACCTCAGGAGAAGCGTTGACGCCGCTCCAAGGGAGAGCAGCACAAGCGTGGGAGAAAGTGACAGCGGTGACGAAGAAGAGGAGGACGAGGAGGAAGCTGAAGAGGCGAACGAGATGAATGGAGCCCAGGAAGAAGAGGAAGAAGGTGACGAAGGTGCGTCGGATGTAGAAGGGGAAGAGGGCGAGGAAGAAGGCGCTTCACGGATGGAGGTAGAAGGTACTGAGGTGGATGAGATGGACATGACCGAAGCCTGAGTCAAAATTATTGTACTCTATCTGTACCCTTTTTATTATCGGCTTCTTCTGGGTTGTGTAACGGAAGGCACGATCTGGGGCGGAACGGGTGGATCAATGTTTTCGGAGTTGGTCACGGCCAGAGTCACCATTACAGCGGGTAGGGTATTATTACTAGGTCATTTTTGCATCTTCGTCCAGTCCAACTCCAATCCCTGAAAGATTATAGATTATTCACGCGGCATTTGCAGCTTGGTGGCAGCCGTAAGCAAGGGTCCCAGAGGCATATGCAAGCGAATAATTTCAGGTTCTAAAGTTTAAACTCTAGAGCTTCCTAGCCATTCAAAATATTGCACTAGCCCCTCCCCCGCACCCCCTCACCCCGCCTTACCGTGAGCCTTACAGCTTGGCAAACGCACGTTCTACTACCTTGGGACGAAGCAGGTACTCAGCTTCCGCTCCTGCCCTTGCCTTTCGCGCACCTCAGCCGCTCTCTGGGAATTCAAAAGAACAACGCTCTTCCCCAGCAGTAGAAAAGTGCGCCACCGGTAGAACAGAAAACTCTTTCCTGAGGTCGGAACTTTATCGCTGGCCTCTATCGAGCCAGTTTAAACCCCAGCCAACTCCATCGAGCTCAACGGCCCAAACATCACCTACATTGTCCAGAATTCCTCCCGCTACAGTCCTAAGCCAGTCTTCCAGATGGCATCAGCTAAGCGTATCTCCAAAGTGAGCTCCCCATGCCATTTATTGCTGTCTCGCCTCACCCTTCTGACCAAATGTCCTCGGCTTCCTTTCAGGAACTAGCGGATTGCACCAACAACCCCCCCAAGGGCGTTTCTGTCGAGCTCGCCGACGAAGGTGATCTGAACAAATGGCACGTCACACTCGAAGGCCCGCCCGACACCGTCTATGCAGGCGGCAAGTTCGGCATCGTCATCTCCCTCCCTCCCGACTACCCGTTCAAGGCGCCCAATGTGACCTTCTCGACGCGCATCTACCATCCCAACGTCACCAACGACAGTCTTGGCAATATCTGCATCGGGTTGCTGAAGTCGGAGAACTGGAAGCCAGCATCTCGTCTGTTGACTGTCCTGGAGGCGATCAAGTCGCTGCTGATTGGTATGTTCCCCCCCCCCTCTCTCCCTCCCAGGATAGCCAAGTCCTGCCAGCTTGTCTCCCCAGGTCTGTTCCTCGGCTAACACACCCTTCTCCGTCTTCTCCCGGCACAGAACCCCAGCCCGACGACCCTCTCGAAGCTCGGATTGCCCAAGAGTACAAGAACGATCGTAAGGAGTTTGAGAAGAATGCTCGCGCCTATGTGCAGCGTTACGCAAAGGTGATTCCTGTGAACTTCGACGCCAGAGCTCCGCCTCCCGCGACACCTATTCAGGCACATCATTCGGCCTAGGCGGGAATGGAGAGCGCAGCGCATCGGCTAGATCTAGCAGCAGCCACCAATGCCAGAACGCACAGAAGGAGACGACAATGACGGGCCAATCACAACTTGTCTCGCAGCCATGTCTCTCGACGACGAGCCGGTTTTTCTTGTTGTCTTGCATCTCAATGATGAAGTCACCCTCATGGTTGACTTAAAAGACTTGGACCTCCACACTTGAATGTTGGACACCACCGGAATCCTGGACCCGAACAATGCAATGGCCAATGACGTAACGACGGATCACCTCGGTATTTTGCGCTCGGTGGCCCACTCTTTGCGTGAATTCGTGGCTGGATTACAGGGTTGCACGGACCTACTAGTTGCTGCACCACCGCCAACCAGAGAGCAGTACAAGAGCCGACAACTAGGTCGCATTAGCAGCGAAGTTGCATTCGTACAGCGAAAGGCGTTAATGAATGATAATAGAGTGCATTCAAGTACCTACCCAGCAGCCCAGTGTCTTGCTTTAGTGTAGTGCAGAAACCCCTGCCCACCGATTTACAAACTACTTAGTTAGAACCGGGCTCGCATTCCCGTACCATTCTTTGTCATCTACTTTCAACTAGGCAGCTGCAAGTCGATAACAAAGGGCTTTCTCTAGTTATTAAGGGCTCGGTAAATAAACTCAAGACCTCAATTTTTCCCAATCTAGGACCTCAATACGTCGTACCCTGGCTTGACATCTCGGCAACCAGCTGGAAGGCCGTTTGATGCCGTAAAAGCGCCTGCAGCAGCACCCCATCAAGTCCCAAGCAGTGAGAGGATTGAACTGTAAACTATCTACCCCCTCCCCCCAAACCGTTGATGACCTTTGTCTCACGCATCAAGTATATGCAAAAGGTCAACCAGCTGTGCCTTTATGTGCATTGCGCGCACGAGTAGCTTTCCCATATTTAGCGTTAGGTCGGACCACAACAAGTAGCCTCGGCCAGGTCACTGGCGTCGAGCCCAATAGTAGCCGGACTCATGCTTTGTAGCCACCACCAACTGGAATTTGGGATAGAGAGCATGATGGAGCATGTGGCAGCTTCAGACGTTGATACATGCTGCTCCTCAGGTCGGCTCTAGGATCGGCGCGATATCTCTCGATCTCTCAACTCTAATTGAGACATTCATAAGGCGACAAAATGATCTAGACACCTAGACCATGCCAAACTGGCCAACTGACTCGAGCATACACACCACGACACATGCAGGTTGTGCTGAGACTCAAAAGGGTATATTTGATGGTCGTACCCATCCATCATTTGCCTCGCCGACCAGCCCATCCATCCATCCCTCCGTCTAAGATGCCTTGTTGAGTTCCCTCTCTATCCCGACAACGTAAAAAAGACCACCTTGTCCCTCAATCCTCGACTCGGTGCCCCTGGCTGTGTGGGTAAATTTTCCTCTCTTCCCCCTTCACCCCCGGATTCAACAACGACGGGGCGACAAGCGCCAACGCGAGATCAAAACAAACGATTGAAACCCTTGCTTCCGATATCCCCACCATGAATGCAGCTTTTTAGGCCCTTGCTACTCCGTAAACCCTGTGCAGAGAGAAGAAAAACAGAAACATATCTAATGGTACATGCAATTAGACATTCCAACCGTTCCGACCTCCATCGATAAGTCGTCATAACAACATCAGAAGCAGCTCCCAGGTCGATAACAAAGGAAAATTGCACGCGCCAGCTGGAAAGTTCCAGATCAGAACAAGTGTTGACAAAGAAAATGACGCCTCAGCGACACAAGGGTTGTGACGCCAGCATGAGAAAAGTTGACACAGGTCGAGGCCCGTACTACAGTACCTCGTCAGCCCGGATCTGTTCCGAATCCTTGTCCTTCCGCCTCGAGAACAGCGTGCCCTTGCGGCTGACCTCGATGGCTTGAATATTTGTGGCGAGGTCCAATCCAGCTGTTGCGGTGATGGGCGTGGTGGGGACCCCATTGGCAGCTGCTTCTTGCTCGGCTCGCCACTTCCGAATGCCCGCTCGCCGCTCCTCTCGCTTTTCCTCGACAACTTCCTGGCTAAGGTGACCAATGCCGTTGCGCCGGCGGTAGCACGCTTCCATCACAGCGTTGCAATCGATCAGCTTCCGCGGAAACGACTGCACAACGCCAAACATTTCCATTGGGTCCGTAACCGCCTTGATCTCCGACTCGCCGAGCTTGAAGATTGTAAGAGCGATTCGGAAGAGAGTACGTGAGCCTTCGTAGAAGAACACATCCCACACACGCAGGACGGTTTCGATAGGCAGGGTTCCAATAAAACACGACATGAACCATGCTGTCATACATATGGTGATGGTGGGAAGACGGTTTGGGTCGTTGCCGCCAGAGCTTGCTGTCTTGTTGCCATCTTTGGCGCCTCGTCGACCCCTGAACCTCTTCACAGGCTCGTATTCGTCTCCACCAATCTGCTTCCAGACACTAGGCAGCGAGTCCTTCAACGCGATCATGAGGACGCCCAGGTCAACTTTAGACCCCTCCAGGCTTATCTCATGAGTGCCTGGCAGGTAGACACGTGTAATGACGTTCAGCAACCAAAAGGCCTGCTCCTCGGTTTCCACAAAAAGCAACAACAGGCCGGCAAGGAAATTCAGCGACTGACAATACCCAATGCGGGGGTTGTAAAGTGCAAACGCGTGAAGAACACGACGGAGAGAAGATATGATCTTTGGTTCTGAGGCTCTCTTTGTGCACAAGGTCGGGTCAGCCGATTTAGACTGATCTTCATCATTCTGCAACTCCGGGGGCGCAGACGCAGGAGGTTTGAAGCGGACATTGTCAGGAAAGGTTCGATGAAGGTCCTTCTCGATATCCTCAACAACTAACGGCTTAACTTCGGTCGGTTGGTCAGCTAGTTTGCCGGGCCCAACGGGGTCCAGACCCGCCCGCCGAACCAAATCGTTGTAAGCACCCCTATGTTTGCTTAGAATAGCCGGTCCACCAGCGTAGTAAAACCACGCAGCCCCTCTCCAGTCGGGGGGGATGCCCTTTCGAATGAATCGCTTCGTCTTCGCATTCCGGGCAGGGAACCGGATCGGGCGATCCGTCATCAACGAGTTGTCCTTCAAATACGCAACCCACTTCTTTCGCCGTCGTGATAAGTATTCCGAATACGAGGCATCCCAGGCATCATATTCTTCGCGGCTAACATTAGCGTTCGCCTTTTTGAAGCCGTATCTATCGCGGGATCCTGGCTCCTCTGGGGGTTCAGAAGGGAAGTCTGCATCAAAGGTCGGGGTGGCGGACCGTGAAGCTGCTAAACCGTCCGCGGCACCATCAACCATAAGAGGCGGCCCGGTTGTCATTGTCGGGGAGGGAGGCTGGCTAGCTCCATGTCGCTTTGCTATGGCATCGTCATCGTCCAGCATCTTTGCCGAGTCATGCTTCGCTTGATCCACTGCAGCACCGCGGTTCCTCCTCATGTATTCTCCAAACCCTAGACCGAGGTCTTTGGGGAGAGAACTCGGAAGCAGCGATTTCCTAAAGCTGTTCCTCGACTCTCTCTTGGCTGAATGGATTGACTCGGGCACGGTCAGCGATCCAGGAACAGGTAATTCGTCAGTCATGGCTTCCAACATCTTCACCCTCATAGCGCTGGCATTCGAGTGACTGCTACCCGGCCGTGATACCGCCAAGGTCATCCCGCCGTGTGCAATATCGTTTTCGGGGAGATCATCGTCTTCATCAGCCAAGCGCATGCTGCGACGGATGCTTTCAATATCGGAGTCGTTGAACCCTCTCTCATACATGCCCATCACATCCTCGAGGCTGAGGCCGTCGTCTTGGGCAGAGCTTGCCCGCCAGCTCGCATGTGCATAGCCGTTGATAATAGAGTGTTCTGTGATGCTACTTGTTTTGGTTAGAACACTGCTTCGACCAGTTCCCGTTGCCGTGAATAGTGTGTCCTGTGCGGTCGAGGCCGTTAACTGCGACCGAAAACTAGAACGTGTCTCCTCACCGGCCGCTAGCCAAGGTGGGGGCTCCCGAGTCGGCGCTGGCGCGGCGTGGTTTGTGTGTGCCAGAGGCGGTCTCCCTGTGTTGCCTGAAAGAACAGCTGGGGTAGCATTCGGGCGTCTGTTAGAGTCGGTTCGGGATGCGGAGCCGAGGTGATCATTTGAGGGCTGCCGCGGGATCGAAGAAAATGTGCTTGTCGACCGTGACGAAGATGTAGACAGCCCTCGCGTCCTCGACCATGGACTCGGTGCCCGGTTGTGATTGGAGTAGATCTGGTTGTTGCTTTGTTGGTCAAATGCAGGTTCAGGAGCGAGACGGTTCCCGTGCATATGCCGTGACAAGGGGGGGTCGCTATGCTGAGATCTGACACTGGGTTTCCGTGGGCGCGAAAAATTCAGATTTTCGGCCGCCATTGCGCTCTCGGTGGGCGTTGTCTGCCGCATCTCGACTATATGTTCCGCGGCGGGAGAGGGGGGAGCGTTCAGTTGATGCTGAACTTCATCTTGTCGGTTTGCAAGAGGGAATTGGCGAGCTGGGGCCCTCAAAGGCACAGCAGGAGGAGCAGGCTCGGCTTCAGGGAGTGGTTCGGGGATGAAGGGATTCGAGCAAAAGCCAGGGAAGGCAGAGCGTGGCCCCAGTCGGAGTGTCGGGGAGGATTCGGCCCGCGTCCTTTGCAGAGGGCCGTTGTTGGGAAAGTGAAATCTCGCAGAAACGGGAGATGCGTCGGCCGAGAGCGAGTCCCAAAGGGAGGGCCTCGAATCGTCGGGGTGTCTCGGCGAGCTCGGGGGATAAATTGGGTCGGAATGAGAAGTGTTGAGAATTTGAAGCCGGCGGTGGTTGCGGCGGCGGTCGAGGTTTTGCTGGTATTCATAGGGCACTTCTGCGGCGCTGCTTTGGCCGCGTTTCAACAAGGGTCCGAGATTTGGTCTCTGGGGCGGCCTCGTTGTGGCAGCGCCAATTCCGCGATTGGCCATACTAATTAGCGGCAAAACCGGGTGAGCTACAGGGTCGTCATCGTCTGTCAATCGGCCAGCCATGGCGGCCGTTGAGCGCGCTGTGTGTGTTGTCCTCGAAAAGTACTTCGTAAACTCTCTGTAAACTGTGGAGGCAAAGTGAAAACGTGTCTGCCGCCGTCGGCGCCGCTTGTTTCGCCCGCCTGGTTATTAACCCACCAAATCGACCAAATGAGCACAACGCGAGCCTCCAGATGGGTATCAACGCGACATGGGACGGCTTGCTGGACTTCGAAATGATGCCGGGGTTGCGACGTGGGATCCTGGTCACACAGCGGAATCTGGGTCACAGCTTACCGGGAAGGAGCCCAGCTGGCTGACAGCGCGACGCTGAGCGCCCTGCCGTAAGGGACGAAAAACTTGGTCTCCACGCAGTTTAAGATGAGGATTGGCGGGTTTCCAGAAACAACACTGCTGTCAGCATCATGACCTATACAGCGGAGAGTGTTCAGATCCCACTGCAAGGGAGATGGGATGATAGCGCACCATCCAGGGACGAGATCAACGACGGAAGAACCACAACAGCCGAACCCGTTCTGCCTCCAATCTCTGTGCAGCACACTGCAAGCCAGAGGTAACGCTGAGTGCTTGGTGTTTTAGTAAATGAGAGGGCCGTGCTGCGACAAAGTTGGAGAAAAATCGGACTCGAATCGAGGACCGGTCACTGACTGCTGCAACACTGGGCATTTGAGGTACGACCAGTTATCGAAACACAACGGCAGAAAAAAGAAAGAAGCGACCACCAAGACCCCCACTTCCCAGGTCAGATATCTACGGATACATGCACTATCATCTGGTATGATAGGCAAGAGCCGGTTCTGGGAACCCACATTCCACCCCAAGATGGCAGCAGCAATGGGGAACGGATGAGCAACAAAGTGTGCACGACGATGTGTGCAATTCACTAACAACCCAAGCAGCGCCGAGTACCCCTGGCAAGCTGGAGGCGAACCCGCTGCAGCGGGACTTGAGCCGCGACGTCGTGGGGCCTCGGTGCCTGGACTTATACCCGATTGGGATAACATGGTGGGGTCGGATTTTGTGGCAGAAGTTCTTGAGTCGCAACTTTTTAAGCTGATTGACCCCGCAAACAACGCTTCAACTCGTCACAAAAAACAGCCGGCGGTGTGTTATTCTAAGTCTTGATCTTTATCTGCACTGATATGGTCTCAGCATCCTTTTACGCGGCCCATCATTTCCGGTCATATGCATGGCTGGGGCGACGGTCAGGTTTGCATTCCACATACCTAAGGCATAGCCTCCAATGTCGTCCAACCATGGTCCATGCAGATGCCGACCTCGATTTACACCGTGTCTTACGGCTTGATGACGGCACACTCGCTTGCTAGCGGTTGCGAATATATGGGATCTGAAATGTACAAAATGTTCACTGCTCCTACATCTCCGCATGTTCCATTCTCAACCCCAAGCCCACCGCTCCAAAAGACTGCCTTGATGAGACTTTCTAGAGTGTGACCTTGCAATCTGGACATAACCTCTCGACGCGTCGAACATCGGCGGTCAAACGCAAGAACGGGAGCGAGCCGGTGCGGGGCGTCTGTGCGGCTACCACTCCGCGCATCACCGAGATCATATCACCCGTCGACACCCTCCCGCGAACACGTCTCGACGCGTTGACGGCACTTGAGACGCGTGATGGGAAGGATTCTACGTTTTCTTCGATTCCTGCTTGTGAGTCGACTTCATGCTGGCATCCAGCTGTGCTTGGGCAAAGTTCCCCGGGTCACGGTTGATCATTCATCCGGATTCCGAAAATCGCAATCACGAAGTTCGGGCTGCGATACGTTAGTGTTCTCAAATAAGACTCGCCGAATAGTTACCTTGTGGGGCTACGGTGCCTTTCCCAGAACCCACTGGCCACGAACTTGCTATGGCACTTCCTCCGGTCTTGATTTTAAACGTTTGGCTGAAAAATCGATCGTGGTCGAGTGTTCCGTCACAACAGGGGTCTGAGCTGCGGGCCCGAGCTCCCGTCTCCTGCAGGTCGTCCGGAAGAGCGGAGCTGTCTACTCACAGTTCCGGCCCCTGAAAGATTGTTTGCGCGTTACTTTACAGCCGTCAGTAGGTATCTCATTCAAAATCGCCAAAGGACGAATCCTTAAGATCGCCTCCCGAATGATCAACAGCCCTATGAGAAAATTGAAACCAGGGGCTCATAATCTTTTGTCCTGTCAATCAGCATCCCAGTCATCTGGATACCGTAGCAGAGGCGCGCTCAAGACCTTATCAAGTCCAACACTAACAGTCTTCCAGGGCTTGGATTGTAAACGTCACAGTTTACACACAGTGTGCTCAGATGTGCAGTTAGTTACAGAAGCAGAACGGTTCGCCAAGCGGCCCAAGTTCCCACCCATTTCCGGTTCGCACGCAATAGCCCCTCTTTCCCCCAGAAACTGGCCTTCTCCCCTCTCTCCTTGCCGTTCTCCCAACCTAAACTGCTGCCTCAGGTTGTCACACCCCCCCAATGGCTGGCGCAAACGGGCCAAGCTCTTGCAAGCACCCAGGCAGGAGCTGAAGCTCCCCCCCTTCTCGCGCCCACCTCCCCCTCACCTCCCTTTTGCTCTTTGCCCTCCCCCTCTGCGTTCACGGTGTTGCAGGGAGCAGGTACGTACCTTTTTGGTAGAGCTCCCAGCCCTTCCTCACCCACCACCCCAACTCCCCCCTTCCTTACAGCCTTCCTCTCTTTCTCCCTCTTTCCATCCCCCCATCCGCCTCCCATCTCACTGCCATCAGAATCACTCCCCTCCGGCCCAAATAACCTCGGTTCTTTCCAATTGAGACCCTCTCAAGTTCATCATCATCATGTCTGGCCGTAAGAGAAAGCAGGACGAGGAGGAAGACCTCGTCTCCCTTCCCAGCGGCGACGAGGAGGAGGAAGAGTAAGTAGCTTCCCTCTTGTCGCAAAACCCATCCGATTCCACCGCAAACGTCGCCAAATCGACGCGACAGCTGCGTGACAATGCTTTCCTGGGTGTCCTCGCCAGCGCATTCTGGCGCAAAACGCACAGGCGAGCCCAAGATGAGCATCGCTGCTGCCGCCACTGGAGCTTTCTCTCCGGTTGCCACAGTCTCCCCCATATACCTGCCTTGGATGCGCACTTGTATCCATCATGACAACGAACACTAACGTATGTTTATTCAGATATGTATCCGATGAGGAAGACGAAGAAGGAGTCGGCGATGAGGAGGACGACGATTTCCAAAGCGAGGAAGACGGTGGTGAAGACGAGGAGGAAGAAAATGGTGTTCCTGGTAAGCATCCATTCCGAACCTGCATCAACACCCCGGCGTGTGCATCAGGGGCTTGTGGCCTGCGACTAACCAGGACACAATAGACAAGGCTCCTCCCAAGAAGAAGATAAAGACTGCCGCTGTCGCCGACGAGACGCCGCAGAAGAACGGCAAGGTCGTCGCGAACGGTGATGAAGAAGAGGAGGAGGAAGAAGAGCTAGATGAAGAAGACGACGGGGGAGAGGAAGATGAAGACGCCGAAGATGATGGTGAGGAAGCTGGCGCTCCCCTCAACGCAAAGGCCGTCAAGGTCGCCGCAGCTCCCCAGGCCGACGAGGAGGAGGATGAGGCAGTAGCTGCCGGTGGTGATGACGAAGAGGACTGAGCGGTGCACTACACACGCTATCTTTGTTTGATCGTCGACTTGTCGCTCTTGTTTTTCTGCGTAGCCCCTGACAACCAAGGGTCACTTGGCTATTGCTTGCTGCATCTATTCCTGAATTTGGTCTGTCTGTCTGGCGTACTGCGTTCGAACGATGCCGGATCTAGAGAGCAAAAAATTGATCAGTGCTATTTTGTATCGACGATTGAATAGATCTGCTCTTAGTCAGTTATACTAGTGTCTTTGGTACCTTCAAATCCACCTAGTCGCTTGTGTCACTTTGTGATGGAGGGCTTGTCTTTTCCCCACCTCAAAGATGCTTAAAGGGCGGGATGCCACGAAAAAAAGAGGCTGAGAAGACAAAAGACTTGAGGACGAGGGTTTCTTTTCCTTTTGAGGCTCTATTTTCCTTGGAACCCCCGCTCTGCACTGGGGAAATAAGTCAAACAAGCCCCAGCCAACCGAACTGAACCACGTCGACAGCGCCCCTGACCCGTTGGAATTTCCATTAGACCCCAGTAACTTTCTTTTTCTTTGGCTTTGCTTTCCTTTCCTCTGATGCTTGGCACCAGCGACTTCCAAGGCCGGGAGAAGCTCCTTACAGCATCGCAGTACCGCTCGTTTCGGCCTGCCTATCCGTACCTTAGCTTCGGGTTGGCGGCTCGTGGGTTATCGGGTATTGGCGTAGCGAGTTGTCAGTTAGCCATCCAGTCATGTTGGATGGTAGGGTGGCACTCCGGATGCAAAATCCATGGAGGGGCGCTCTCTCCTCGGAAGGCGACGGAAGCGAGGCCGGCAGCGGGGAGTGGGGTCGGGTTGTGATTGAGGGAGCGACGAAGGTCACGGTGGAGGAAGCTGGAGCGAAACTGCCGGATACCCGGCCGGGGCAACGCACAGCTTGGCTTGAGCAGATTTTGCGGAGCACGGCGTCGGCGGGCTTTGCTATTTGTTTACCTACGCAAGCACGGGATGTAGGCCCCGGAGCATTCAAGACAGAGTTCGTCGCGCGGTGCAACGAACAGGTGAGGCTAGACTAGGACCTGCCTGCTCGACATGGCTTGGCCGTAAGAGACAGCATCGCCGCCATGTCGCCTCGCCACGTGTCTTGGCTTTCAATTTGAATCCTGGAAGATGCCGCCTTTGCCGTCCGAATGCGAAATTTGTGACGGACGGCTCGGCATGTTCGGGGTTGAGAGATCGCATACCAAAGCCGCAAACGATGTCCTTCAGTCCTATACGCCTGCATGTTGTTGGATGCCCATGACATCTTCTCCGGTGAGGCAGGTCCAGCCGAGACGTCAAAGAGGGCGAGTCTTCACCTACGTACGTACGGTCGTAATTCCCCTCCTCCCTCAACGCCCTCCAGGGCTCCCGGGCAGCGGGAACGGGGGCATGTCAGACCATTGGCACTCCCGGTCGATCGGGAACAGCTCCACGCCTCCAGTGATTTGCTGGAAGGGCCTCTGACGTCGTCGGTAGTGGCCGGCGGGGCTGTGTGCCATGGGCAGATGGTTTGACGATTCAATCCCGCGTCTTGTCCTCGTGGCAGGGTGGTTCTGCCAGGACGCAGGCGGCCAAAATCGGCACAGTCTTGCATGCAACATCGGGGAAGGCATTTTCATCTCGATGTCCTGAAAAGCGTCTGTCAATTGCTGTGCTTGGCTGGCCCGCAGGGTTGGACGGCGCTGGCGGCTGGGCGCCCAGGATGCCTGTCTTGGGTGGTGCAGCCAATGGGTCATTAGCGGGGTCTAGACCATGTGTTGCCCCTCACACCATGCTCTCCTGGGCATCGGCCCACTTCAATGTAGGCCCTCCCGACAAGCACCGAATGCACTCAAAGTTGAATCCTCGGCCATGATCTGACAGCCAGCGCCGTGATTGGTCCGGTGGCTACCCCGGCGGCGTCCTCTCACAGCTCGCCAGTGACAAACACCGTCGCATTTCAAGTCTCCCTTGCCTGCCCCGGACGCCCGAAAAATGGCAGTCTTTTGCCCCAGCAAGAGAAGCGGGAATCCGCGGGAATGGATTTTGGGGGAAAACAAGGTATATAGATCACACCATCGCTAGAGCCCGGCCCTTGCGAATCGTCTCGAACCCTAACAGATACCATCATTGCTTTCACCAGACAGGCTTGGCACATACCGTATTGAAGGTAGCCACTAGCCTTTGGTTACACTGCCACACTACCACACAAAACACCACAAACACTGATACACCCAACTTGCACAATGGACCAGAACAAGACTAGGGTAAGCACGTCAGATCAAGTATCATGCCACCGCAAATCAACTAAACTTGCCCGTCGACAGAACGCTGCCCTACGCTCCGTGGGTGGATATAGCTTCAAGGGTCAACCAGCAACCGAATTAGCCCCCTGGGCCGCTGACAACGTCTTCGTCCCCAGCTTTCCCTACTCGCCGGAAGCTCAACTCGATGATGCTTTAAATAGCGACTACCCTCCAATCGGCAGAGGCCAATCGGACTGGCCCAACTTTACCGGTTTGTCTCAACCACCCTTCACAGCACCCTACAACACCGTCCCCTTATTTTCAGGAGACCCATTGGTCTCCCCCATCGGATGGACGCTGGAGACGGACTCGGACTCGTGTGAATTCTCTCCCATTGACATCTGTCCGCCAATGGCAGAAGTGGATACTTCCCCTAATCCGGGTTGGTCCTGGTCCCAGCCATCGAGTCCGTCGGTCGAGATTGAGCCGCTGCCGTCGCCGCCCGCCACGCTAGTCGAGTACAAGACAACTACCATGGCCCGAGCTGCCAAGGCGAAGCCAGTCCCCAAGCTCCGGACCGCCTCGCGCGCCACCCGCAAGTCACCGAGAAAGTCTACACGGACATCAGCGGCATCCCCCTCCGAGGTGGAGAGCAACCCCCCCGAAGAGCAAGCCACGCCCGAGGAGCTGCGCGCCCGCCGCAATCACAACCTGGTCGAAAAGCAGTACCGTAATCGTCTCAATGCCCAATTCGAACGACTGCTCTCGGTGTTGCCAACAGAGCAACAACGGCGATCGGGGAGAAGCGTGGACGAGGACGGTAGCGCTGGCAGCGATGACAAGCGCATGAGCAAGGCCGAGGTGCTGGATTGTGCTACCCGCCGCATCAAAGAGCTCGAGTCAGAGAAATACCGCTTGCAACAAGAGCGGAAAGAGCTGCTGAAGAGCATGGAGCTAATGAATGGAGCGATCCCGCGAGTCACTGCGAGATAACACGCGGCTGTTCACATGTTGCTCTTTGTCTCGGCTTGTTCTCCTTTTCGTTCTGTCACCTCCATGTTTTATCAAGGATGGTTCTGGAATGGCGTTTTGTTTCGACAAAAGTTTAACTCTGCGGGTGTGGTCTATCCATGTTTGGTTGTAGGGTGGCGAAAAGTTGACCCTTATGTATGAGATTTGGTAATACCTAATGACTGACGACATCATCTATAGTTGGGTCTGAACAGCGAAATAGCGCTGGGGTCTTGTTGATACCTAAAACTAAGCTACAGGGCGGACCTTGTGGTCATTTTGATTTCTACTTCTCTTGGAATGAATTTAATGGGGAAATCCCCCTCTATATACAATGTCTAGTTAACAGTCATGATATGAACATGAACCAACCCATCTTTTCAAGTCCCAACAAGGGAGCAAAAAAGCGGCTCGCTCTCCCTTTGCAGAGCAAATATCAAACCCAACAACCAGCCCAACAACCCCTCTACCCCAAGGAAAGCACAAACTCAAAATTTTATTCCTTCACCTCGCTCTCCTGCTTTCCCTCGTGCTCATCGCTCCTGGCCCCGACCCAACCTCCGCAGCCAGAACCAGGAGCGGTCACGGCCTCCTGATCTGGCCCAGATAACCTCAACGGAGGCCGCGAAAATGTGAAGTAAAACCTCCACGTCAAAGCAGAGCAAAAACAACAAAGTCAAGCCGCCTACCCTGTCCACGTCCACATCCCCTTATGCCGTCGAGACTTCAAGCGGAACCGGTACAGGTACAGGAACAGGAAGAGGAACCATCCGGATCAAGAGCTTCCCGCTATCGGCTCCGCCTACACCACCGCCGTATGGGGGGTCGATGTAGAATCCGAGTTGGAGTTGGACGGGCTGGATAGGCTTGTACCTAACGAGGAAGAGGAAGAAGAAGACCCCGCGTCGGGTTACAGAGCTTGCAACGCGAGGAAGGTGGTTAAGGGCTTGCGTTCGAGAGGGCTAGGCATTTTCGCGTCTCGTTTAGTACCTCGTGTCTCGTGGCTCGTGAGTTGATGTTTTAAATTTGACGAGTGGCGTGTATCCCCCTTTGATGGATAAATATCTGGGAGGGTAGTGTGTTTTCCCAACCCCCCCTTTTTTTGGGGATTCCCAGGGAATTCCCTGGTGGTTTTGGTTTTGGAAATCAATGGGTTGATAAAGATCAATTTGATCCAATTAGGGTCCGAATCGGACAGAGAGCTGATGATTTCACCATGTGTTGAGGGTCTGGTAGGTAGATAGGAAAGCCGCAGTAGAAATTTCAAGTCTCTTCTTATTGAGCAGAGAAACACAAAAACATAAACCATTGATGACAAGATTAGGATGAGATTGACATGCAGGACGAAGCTGGTGAAAAAAAAGACACCGGAGAACAAATCGACTAAACTAGACGATTCAAGAATCAATTCAAAACAAAAGGGGCAAACAGCCTGGAAGTCCGGTGTCGGTGCCATATGTGGACGTTCCGTCACATGTGAACTAAGTTGAAGCGAGTCAGTGTTTCTCAGGAGCCAGCCTGGGGATGTTGTTCCTATCTCATTAGCAGGCCACCAAACCCAGTCAGAGGTGTGTGCTAGACATGTTTGCCGAGACCAGCGCCGACGCTGCCCTGGTTCATCTGGGGGTTGACTTCACGCTGGGCTTGATATCTACGCGGAAGTTCCCTTCACTGTCAATCGCCGAGATACTAACTGTTATTCATATCTTCACTAGTGCAAACCTGTCATGGTTTTTGAAAATGTGGACATCATCTCGACTCTACAACCTGACAGTTTCTCATCCTCCCATGAGGACCCCACCGGCTGCAGAGAGATGCAGGTGTTCTATGCATTTCAGTTTCATACCGCCTATTCCTCCAAAACACTGCTGATCATTCCTTGCTGGGTTATACACCCCACACGACATCCTTCCATAAGATTGTGCCCACCCGGGCGGATAAATAGTAATAACCACCCGTCCAAACGCCTTCCTAATCCGATCACCGACCTCGTGTCCAGGCGTTTGAGGCCATGTCAACAAAGGTGATATTTCAACCCCTCCAATGCCTCCTTCTGCAGACCGATATTGCTGGGGATGAGGCGAGATGGGAAGCTCGTCCAGCACTTAGTCTCGTGATAGCTAGGTGCGGCAGAAGTGATTTGACAACTGCTAACATGGTGGCTATGCAGATTTGGTTTCGGCGGTCTAGTGCCCGGAAGGTGAACAGGCGTACTGCGCCCCGGTTTTCTTGATGGGTAGAATGCTCATCTGTCTGCCCACTTGGCCACATTGCGACGCGTTCCAAATGTTCGATGGGTGACCCTGCTCATTGTCAGATCGGGAGTGAAGTCATCCGTGATGGCTACACTTACACATCTGAAACAATCTGAGGAATCTCCACGCGATGCGGCTGCTGCATGACATCCATACAATATACCAAGACAATGGCTCGTCCAGAAACGCCAACTCTTCATTACAAGGGATCACCGATTCGGCCGACCGGCCTGTTCCGGATCGAAGCTCTGCGAGACCGCTCGCCCCCTCGGCAGACCATGCATCGGGATAGCCGCGGCAGTGTGCTTCCCCGAGTTGATCATGGATGTCTCCACGCACGCAAAGCACAACAGGACAAGGTGGATTGCCGCCAGAGCAATGGTAGTGCCGTAAAGCGCTCGCTGGAGCCGGTACAGCACCTCGCGCTCCGGTTCCGGCGTATCGGGCCGGTAGTACAAACCTTCCTCCTTCTCCATGAATCGCATGTTGGCGACAGCGGATACAATGGCGACGCCCATGATGGTGGCGTTGAAAAGAACATGGCCTCCGGGATGAATGCCTCGTCGGCCGGCTTTGTACTTGTAGCCGAACAGGACGAGGAACTCGAAAAAGATCCAGATGATAGAAAGGACGGCCTTGGGTTGGATATTGTCAGTCGCTGGGACCAGGATTCCTAATGAGGAAAGATTGACTTACAGCACCGTAAGAGATGGAATTGGCGCGTAAGGGCAGCTCGGGCTTCTTGTATAGAAGCGCCTGATCTCCGAGAGATTTGGCCAACGCGATGATTGCAGCAGAGGCTCCAATGGCTAGGACGCCAAGCGCGAGCTTGAAGGGAAGAGCCTTGCGGTAGTGTGGGATCAATAACATCCAGTCGGCCGTGACCGCGTAGGGCGGCGGGAAGCCGGGTTGGTGCATTCCTTCGGCCTGTTGCTGCGAGAAGGCGTAAGCGGGCGGCAGGGTTGCCGCTGCCGTGGCCGATCCGTCAGGCGGCTTCGCGTGGCTTTGGTCCCCATCGGAATCTGGAGTTTGGAGTCGGTTCATCTTCACGGTCGCCCAATATCGTACCAACGGCGTGCAAAAAAGAAATAGTGAGCGGTGAGACAAGCAGAACTAGAAACACAAGCGGCGATGGCAGTGAATAAGAGCTCTGTAGAATATAGGTCCATACAGGCCCAATTAATGCACAACGGCACAGCCCCATCGCATGTAATTGCAACCACCCGCCCCCTTGGCGGGGACCTTCAGCGAAAATCACACCCGGCCCGGCAAATGCACGGGGGTTGCAACCTCATCTGATCGGCATTGGGGGTTTCGCATGCCCGCGCAGCTGGTGCCTGATGTTTCGAGACGAATTGAAGGCCTTGATAACCTGATAGGTGCCCGCCTCGCAGCTGCCTAAGTACCTACACCCTACCGCTCAGAACCTACAGGGCAGGTACCTCCCATGGAATAAGATCGGACCTGTCAGCTGCTGAGAAGTGAGACGGCGCTCCGTGAAGCAAAAGTCCTGTCGGGTCCAGGGCAGTTCGCTACCGAGCTACACTTTTTGACTTGGCCTCGGTCGTAGTTGATAAAATGGGGGCCGTTTCCACAGTTTTGATGAGCCTCATGCTGCGGTCGCCGCGCCGCTACAAAGGGGGCCATCGCCTATTCTTTTCAGTAACATCGCTCGAAAACCAACATTGGTAACGCTTTTAGCAAGGATACAGTGCCAGCAAGGCAGAAACCATAAAAAACGTGGAAATTTTGTTCGACCGACAACGAATCAGGGTCATTCTCTCTGAAACACCACAACAAGGCCCATTATTCCCAGCATCACCGTCTTGAGCCATGGGTGTTCACTCAGTAGAATTGTTACATAACCGACAAATGGTAGATCTGTAAATTGTTAAGGTTAGCATCGTGCGAGCGTAGGGGGGACGCAGAATGTGCTGCATACAGCCAACAACGCTCCTGCGATTCAGTTAGCTATCAATGACTCTAGCTGGGATGCGATACCACATACCCAATAATGTCGTTCCTGACTAGGTAGTCTTGCCCCCTGGCGTAGAGTTCTGTATCGTCCGAGAGGTTATTGTCGCCCTTGGTAAGGAGCTTTGCGGCCGGCCTATGGGGATCGGTTAGGAGAACCGGTCTGGACGGGGAGCAAAATAGATTGACAGACCCTGTGCCAAACTTGCGGACAACTCTGTGCACGATGGGTATATCCTTGTCCTTCACATTGTACACAACGACCTCGCCCACGCTCGTTTCGGAGAGGATGTTGCGGTTCCAGAGGAGGAGGAGATCGCCGCGTTGGAAAGCTGGCTCCATGCTGCCCGAGAGCACGACGACGATGGGGGAAGGAGAGTCGGTAATGACGGAGAGGCCTTTCCACATCTGCAAATAATACATTAGCAGGCGTGCGACAGACGCTGAGTGCGCTCTGGAGAGGGACGGCGCACCATGAATGCTGTCGAGAGAATCAGGCCAAAGTTCATCAGCTGAGCGGCCGCTTGCCGCGGATTTTGAAGTCCTGATAACATGGCTACGTAGGAATAGCAGCTGCCCGGGGTGCAGGTTTTGGTGTTGGGCTGCGTTTTTCGTCAAGCTTCGTCAGATGCTGTCTGGTGTCTCGCGTCAAAACGGGGGGACACAGTATTCACGAGACAAGGCGAATTGGCAGCTCCTGATTGGAGCGCGGGGTTTAATGTGGGGCAACAAGCCACAACGGCCAGAAGCACCACTCCGCATTTTCTGTGCGAAGCAACATTTGTCACGACACCAGGAAGGTGCAATCGAACAAGACTTTTGCGGGCCCTCTGGGCTGATGAGAGCAAGCGTTGAGGGGTGGCCAATTTTTATTTTTATTTTCATCAAGCTTTTTCTGGCTTCCCCTGAATGGGCGTGTTGCCGGCCATGTCAAGTAGAGTACCTGGGTATGTATCTACGGCGGGTAAGACGGGCACCCATCTTGGTGTGGTAGCATCATCATCTGTCCCCATAGGGGAAACGAACGAAAGAATCGAAAATTACAGAAATGGAGAGGAGTCATCAGTCATCATCAGCCATAACAGTGCAGTGCCATGTCGCGTCATCGCCCAACCCATCAAATCTTTGTCGTGTCGTGCAATCTAGATATATCCGCCTGTGTCTTGTGCCTCTTGATGTAATCCTGCCCGGTGACAAAAGAAAGAGACTAGGTCGTCTCTCGACGGGGGGGTATGTCGTGGAAAAGGGGGGCCGCCTCAAAAGAACCAAAGGAGAGAAAGAAAACACACACAAGACATGTCATACCTCGAACTGGGTGGGCGAACTGGAAACAAGGAGATAGGTTTTGCGGCCAGAAAAACGACGTGTTTTTTTTCTTGTCTGTTGGTCGTCGATTCTCCTTCTAGAAGAATTAAAAAGATGTCCAATCTGGACGGCGACAGGGGGATCCGTGAGAGATACTTGACGATGATGGCCCCAGGAATCCCCTTCTCCCTTGGTGTTCCGCAAAAAAAAAGTGAGGGAAAGAAGGAAAGTTCCTCCTTCCCCTTTTTCCTTCTTGTGTTTTCTTGTTATTTTTCTTGTCTCTTCCCTTCGCTTATTGCCCTTCCGTGTGCTCTGCGCTTGTGCTTGTCGTCCTTCCTTTCCAGCCAACTTTCATTTTCGACCAGCGAAGCCGTGATCAATCTGAAGCGGTACCAGAAGAGACCGTCCTGCAAACCCAAACCCAGACCTTCCTCCTCCAAAGGGAGAAGGATAAACAAAAAGCAAAAACGCCAGCTTCCGAGAAAAGATTCCCATTACGGATAAACCGAGTCCCAGCATTTTCCCCAAGGTATCGTTTGCAAAAGAAAACCGGAACGCAGCAAAGAAGCGCTGAAGCCAAGAACTGGGGAGAGCAGAGGGGGGAAACTGACGAGCAAAGAGCCAGCACATGATTGTCTTCCTGCGGCTTCGTTGCCCAACCCAACGGTGCACCCAGCGTATTAGAAAAGCCCCCTCCCTCACTCCCAGCAACAAAAAAATTGGTCATCCAACCTCGTGAGAAGTGAAAGAGTTCCACTGGGCAATGGAACATCTCCCCAATGTGGTGTTTCCAATCTTGGTGCCAGAGGGGAGCTTTGGACGAAAAAAAGGACCAGATCCAAAACGCCAGATACACCTGAGCAAGAGAGCAGAGAAAACAGCACAGATCCCAAAACAATCATCAATCCGATATCCCCACAGCCCTTGAGTTCCTCAGATCGAAAAACAACAAAACATCCCTGCCTTAGATCGCACTCCCGTCGTTTGCACCCTGGGAGAAGAAAACACTGGGAAAACTTAGTTCGTACAGTCCATGTGTAGAGCCAAAACCGGTTGTCGCATGCAACAACCGGCACGCCACACACTCTTTCTCCTATTCGCACAACCTCAAGTCAAGAGAGAGGAGAGAGATTGAAGTTGGCACCCTCTTAGATGGTCTTCGGGGTCCGCGCGTTGCTCGCCTCGATGACGTCGTCGAGGTGGTTGCACATGGCGACAAACAAGTCGAAGAAAAGCTTGCCGCTTCCGTCGCCGTACACGTCGCTGCCGCATTTTTCCATCTCGGCCTGCATGGTACCGCTGCGCTTGAACGTCTTGCGGCAGCGGATGATGAGAGCCAGATAGTGGGCGCGCAGGCGGCTGTCTGAGTCGGGCGTGTGCGCGTAGCAGTACTGGGCGCTGCGGAGGATGGTGCCGACGTCGATGCCGGACTGCAATCCTTGTTTCCGCAGAGCCAGCCTCTTGAGCTCCTCCAGCCCATATCGATCGGCAGCACAGTAGATGACTGTGTCGCGGAGCAGGTGCTGGCCGATGCTCGAGAGGTACACAGTCGCCTCGACAGCCGAGGGGGTCTGCGGAGTCTGACCTGCGCGGCCGCCTCCAATTTTGGGTGAGTCGTGGATCGTCGGGGAGGTATGGGGTGTGGCCCGACGGGGGAGCGAGTCCTCGAGCTCCCAAGAGTTTCGGTGCTTGTTGTGGAGCAAGCGGGGGTAGTAGTCGCCCTTGTAGAGATATTCGAGAACAGCGCTGAAAACTTCAGGCTCCTCGTCCGGGAGCGCTATGCGCTTGTTCTGCGCATCAAGGTAGTGGCCGTGCATCACCTTCTTAAAGAAGGGCGCTTGGCAAAGCACGTCCTCGTGCGCCGCAAACAGCCGCCCTTCGTGGCCCACCGTGAGCGTGATGATGGGCGACGGGGCGAGGGACTTTTCACTGGTAACCCTCGCCTGCCCAGAGGGCATGCGCGAGGTCTCCTCGCCGCCGAGCGACCGTTGCAACTTCGACACCTTCTGGGGATCCCGCACGGAGCCCTTCTTCATCAGCCTCGCAGACTTGTCCACGCGGTGTTGCGAATCCATCGTCGTCGAGGCAGTTTCCCGAGAGTGGGAGCTACCGCCGTCGCGGGAACGAAACGAACGCTTGAACATGGTGGTTGCCTGCTGTGGGGTTCGACCGGTCGGAGCTGGATGAAAACCTTCGATTCGGAACGGGCCTCGAGACGTGCGGGATGACAAAAAACGCAGCAAAAAGGGAAAGACAGAGCGGATCTGAATTGCTGAGTTGCTGCAGCTTTTGTGGCTTGGAAGAGAGCGACGAAATGAACGAACGGCCGAAAGGGGAAAAAAGGGAGAGAAAAGGAAACGCACAAAACGATTGACGGGGTCCGGGCGGCGCTATCTCAGCAGATGATGGAGAGACAGCCCCAGCAAATGGCTTTGCGACCCTTGGGCTGTGTGTTGAGGG
>Ga0247765_1000034_pt1 | contig 91832 bp, 92 predicted proteins | sample UWRJL106311C6_FD_179949 | JGI IMG/M metagenome (GOLD analysis project Ga0247765, IMG submission 179949) | Plant litter microbial communities from Arlington Agricultural Research Station in Wisconsin, United States - UWRJ-L106-311C-6 | ecosystem: Environmental > Terrestrial > Plant litter >... | reverse complement strand
GGGGGTTGGGGGGTGTGTTGTTGTTGGGGGTTCACCATTTCGGATCAGTGTAGTGTCGGGGGTTAGGATTCAGGGTTTGGTCGAGCAGGTGATTGAGCTGGACGCAGAAGGCTACACACAGGTAGTAAAGCTGGTATCGACCGTGCTTCACCACCATCATGTCATCCTCCCTATCATCCGAGACCGACACCCATTTGCGTTACCCTAGAACGACCAAGGAGTGGAGTGCAGCATCTAGATCTCCCAACAAAGCTTTCGGGCATTTACATGTCCATAGACTCGCTGCCATTGGCACCAAAGTTGAAGCCGCCTTGTTGTTGCTGAGCCCCGTTGGGGTTGAAGCCAAACTGTTGCTGTTGGTAGGCCGCACCTTCCTCCTGGATTTCTTCATCATCCGAAAAGTACTTCTCGATAATGTTGTATGCCTTCATGTAGATTTCTTCGTTGGCGTTGGTCTGGCACTCGTGGATCTTCTCCATGCCCCCGCACTCCTCAATAAAGAGAGCATATCGGTTAATGTTGTCGGGGCCATCGCCAGCGGCATCCTTGTCAAGGTCTCCAACCTTGAGAATGTTCTCTAGTCCGTCGAGTGCAACCTGTATGATCTTGTTGTCGGGGCAAGCGAGTAAATCGCATAAGGGCTTGATGCAGCCCTGGGACACGAGATAACGGATTTGCTCGGGCTTTTGCAGGCCACCAGAAGTCGCGTTACTAATGGCCCAGCAAGCCTCTTTACGCGTCTTCAAATCGCCATTCGACAACAGGTGGATGAGGGGCGGGATGATGTTCGCGTCGATAACCGACTGGATCTGAGCAGAGTTCCCGGCAGTAATGTTGGAGATCGTCCAGCAGGCTTCCTTCCGAATACCATCTTTGTTCGAGCTCAAGAGCGAAAGGAGGCACGGAAGAGCACCACAGTTGATGATTACCTGGGTCTGGACGTCATCGCCTGTAACAATGTTACCGACAGAGCGGAGCGCCGGGGTCTGCACTGATGTCGAAGCATGCATAAGAAGCTCAACCAAGCGGCGGGGAATGCCAGCTTCAATGACGGCTTGAATCTTGTCGTTGGAACCATCAGAGAGATACGAAATAGCCCAGCAGGCATCGATAAGAACTTCGTCATCCAGTGAATAGACCAGCTTAGCAAGGATAGGGAGAGCTGGCGAGATCTAAATACATTAGCATCACGTGACGACGGAGAGAGCTGGGGCAACATACCGTATTCCAATCAGGCTGCGGCGTTTTACCACGGCAGAAGTTGCTAAGCGTCCAGGTGGCATTGCGTAGCATGCTGAGCTTGCGGCTATCGCCAAGGAGGGTGAGCAGCGGGCGGAGAGCACCTTGGCTGAGTACATAATCACGGCACTGGGGGCTGTCGCCAGCAATGTTGCCCAGAGCCCAGACAGCCTGCTCACGCACATCGGGTTCGGGACTGCCGAGGAGCTCGACGAAGATGGGCACAGCACCAGCCTCGATGACCACCTGAGTCTGAGTCGCGGAGCCAGACGCAATATTGGTGAGCGCCCAAGCGGCCTCGAATTGCACCAAAGTGTGAGGCGAACGGAGAAACTCGACGAAACGGCTGACGACACCAGTCTTGATCACCTCTTCAATAGGCGGGTTACGCTCTTTGGAAAGGAGCTTTCTAAACTTAGTTGTCGCCTGGATCTGGGCATCAATCTGGTCGGAGAAAACGCCTTGGACCATCTGAGGGAGGTCCTCGTTCAGCTGCAATACACCTACGTCAGCGTCGACTCTAAGTAACAAGTGAAATTCGGAACCTGAGGCCAGGGGCGACAGCAATGACACGATTCCCGCCTGACGATTTACGTGGTGTGGCCATCCTTAGAGATGCGGGTCCAAACACGCGGCCCAGAGCGGTCGCCAGGGATCAAAACAAGCGGCGGGGTAGAAGTGGGGAGGGAGCCATCATGGGAGAATGCAGATGCAAGAGAGAAATGTCTGTATGCGATGATAAGCAGGGAAACATACCTGGGACTCGCTGGGGGGGTTCTCATCGTCACTGTCGGGAGCAGCGCCGAGGGAGGCGCCAGGACGGTTCTCGCCGGTGCCAATACCGCGACGCTTGGCCAAGTTCTCCTCACGCTTAGCCTTCCGGATCTCGACCTGCTGTTCTTCACGGCGGCGACGAAGCTCCTCGGGCTTAAATGTGTTCTTGGCCTTGAACTGGGTGCGCCGATGCTCGGGAATGTACCGGTCGGCCATGGTTGCGGTACTATCGCGGGGTTGTGATGGTTAAGCGGTGGGCAGCGAATTGGTGGATGCGGATAGTGCAAGAAATGCGAATGCGGTAGGGTCGCGAACTTTGTACTGTACCAGCTCGAGATCGCCTCGGCGCGCGTGGGAAGTTGCGGGAAAGGAAGCAGAATGGTCTTCCAAAAGAGCGGTGGTGAGAGGGAAGAAGAGAGGTTGCTTGTTTTGGGACAATGAAAAGAATTTGGAGAGCTGCAGAGGGAAATGAAAATGGGTCCAAAGCCCCTCAAGCCAACGCTGAGAGATGCCAAATGGATACCCCACCACAAGCGAGTCATCATTGCGGCCTCAGGCAAACCACCCCGTGCAACCACGTTTCGGGGACTTGAAAGCGCCCCGCAATTGCATCAGCCCAGTCAGTGTGGCGCACGCAGGCTTTGGGACCCCGTACCAGGAAGCCCTTGGTTCACATGGGGACGTGAGTGGACGGCGATTTGGCCGACGCGTAAAGAGGCCGCTTTGACGCGTCGAGCCTCTTCGCCTCAACAGTAACTTCTACCACACCCCCAGGCAATAATACCCTCTGCCTGTCCTAGTTTTGGATCATGATTCAGAGCCTCCACCATGCTTCGTGGAGCCGCTGCGAAAGCGGCAGCAGAAGCGCCAAATTTACCTGCCGGTTTCACCGAAATCGACGCAATTCTTCGCGACGATGAAGTCAGTGCAGGTTCTTTTGTCAATGTAATCGGCCTGGTGACGGACTATCGCTTGCCGATGCCTACTACTGGCAAAGGTTTGCTTTTACTTTTTTTTTTTAATCCTCAGAAAATTTGCTGAACAGTTGCGCAGACTTCAAGAGCACCCTGACTCTGAATCCATTGTCGGCTGACGGACTTGGCCATGGCATCGACTTTGTCATCTTTCGCCCCGAGTCGGATATGCCGTCTTTGGGCACGGCGGCCGATGTTGTCATTCTCTACAAGGCAAAGGTCCAGAATTACAGATCGGTGACTTCTCTAATCTGCCACCACGTCACCAAAATCGCCATATATAGGGCCTCAAAAATTCCTAAACCTCCAGCGTCTGCAAAACCAGCATTAGTCCCCCCCACAAAGCGCGACAACCAGGTACCGACTGATGAGGTGCACCAGTACATCTCATATGTCTATCACGCGGCCGACCGATACGATGTCCCCGATGAGGTCCAGTTTCAGCAGAGAATAGCTGCCTCCTCGAACGTCAAGGGCAAGTTCAGCCTGCTTAAAGACGTAAAAGATGGACAGTTCTGCGATCTTGTTGTTCAGGTTGCAAGGAAACCTTTTGACTTAATGGACAAGATGACATTATATGTCTCGGACTATACCGAGAACTCAAACTTCTTCCATTACACGATCGACGACATCAATGCGCTCAGGGCAAAGTCTGATCCATATGGCTACATGAAGAGCCAAAGCGATCTATCCAAGGATAAAGACCGCTGGGTCGGGCCTTACGGAAAGAAGGCGATACAGATTACCTGTTACGACCCCCACGCGGAATTCGTTCGCCACAATGTGCTCGCCGGGCAGTGGCTGCTTCTGCGCAATGTTCATATTAAGTACGGCCGAGACGGTCAGAATTTGGAAGGCTTCATGAGGGCCAGCCAGAACTTCGCTGCTCATAACAATGTAGACATCCTGGACATCAACGATGCCGAGAGTATTGATCCCAGACTGAAAGAGGCGATACGCCGCTGGCGGGACGAGACAAAGAAGAGGAAACAACAAATTAAGGAGATTGAAGCGGCTACCATTGCTGGAACGAAACGTAAGGCCTCTCTCGCACTCGGCGACTTGCAGCCGAGGGAGGCTCTCTCCAAGGGCCAGAAAAAGAAGTTGAGAAAAAAAGCGAAAAAGCAGGAGGAGGAAGAGGCAAAGAAGCAAGGCACAGTTCCAGGACAAAATGAGGGGGCGGACAGGGCCGGAGATTTCGACCAAAGCGGGGAGGGATATCAAACCCGAGACGAGGGACCGAGTCCCGTCAGAGGGGACCTCAACGAATTCGTCATACACGAGTCTCCCCGGTCAGTAGCCCTATCGTCTATCGCTTCCATTCTCCAGCCACGCCATTGGACAACAGAGATAAATGGTCAGGAGGTGCAGATCCCGGTCCCTTTCGTTTGTGCCAAGTACCAAGCGGTGGTGCGAGTTGTCGACTACTTCCCTCCAAACATCGAGGATTTTACCAGTCCACGCAGAAGAACAGATTTTGACGTGCTCTCAGACAACTCAGACGACAGTTCCAGCAACAGCTCTCGTGCAGGCTCCGACGCAGAGACTGGGCGGATTTGGGAGTGGCGCTTCGCCCTTCGATTGGAAGACACTAGCGGTACCAGCCAGCCCAAGCAGCGATTATGGGTGCTAGTGAACAATGCCGAAGCGCAGTGTCTAACTGATCTTGATGCCACTGACCTACGACGGGACCGCGGGGCCCTCAACCTACTGCGCGAGCGCATGTTTACGCTCTGGGGAAACCTCGAGGAGAGAAAACGGCAAATCGCCGCCTGTAGGAGGAGAGCCAAGCAACCGGCTCTGCGAAAGGGGGAACGCCCTCAGTTTGAGATGCCCCCCATCAACGACTCGGATAACGAAGGCAACGAGAGATCGATTGACGGGGTATCGAACAAACCATTTGTCTGCTGTATCAGGCAGTATGGAGTGCTGAAGGAGAAAGAGTCGTTGGCGGGGAGTGACAGTAGCGGTTTCGAAGCAGAGGATAAGTGGATGAGGGCGTATGGTCTTTTTGGGACCAAGATAAATGTATAATTGTGCGAGACACGAATGAGAAGATACCGCAACACTCCGAGTTTTTTGGCAACAAACAACAACAATGTACTATATCTTACACCGACGCCGAGCAATCACATGATATATCATTGCTCATCGCACATTAAGTACCAATACAGCTACAGCAGAGGTCAATTGTCGACTGGCACCATGCCCTCTTTGAATTCTATGCACTACTAAACGAAAGTTCGACCCAGAACGAGCCACGGCACACCGGAGGATGGATAAATAGTCTGATTCATTATGTCCATGTAGTATACATTGAATACATGGGGTGGTAGACAGCCGCAATGAGCCACACCCCTCACCCATCCTCATAAATAACCATACTCCTCAAAACGACCATCAAAAATGGGTTCCACGCCTTCACTCCCATCGGGAGAAGGAAAAAAGGAGGGAGAGAGGGGCGGAGCCCAACAGGAGGGTGAAATCTTCGCAGAGAGCCCAGTGGGCGTACATAATGGAAGGGGGGGCGGGAACGTCAGGTCAGGTTCTTATGGGGGGGGGCCCGGATGCCATGCTTTGCTCTGCTTGCCAACGCTTCCAATGCGAATACATGAGGGGGAGGAGATAAGAAGGACCGAAAAGAGGAGCACAGGCCCAAGTCAGTCAATCCGATCTTACTAAACCAAACCAAATCAAGACAAACGGCAAGAAAACCACGAGATGAGAATTTGAATAATCATCAACCATGCGTTTCATAAAAAGAACAGGCGCGGCCATAGATCTAACACCATGTAAACGCCCCTTTGCCGCGCAGCGAGTAACAAAGCCAGAAAAGAGGGGTTGTGAAAAGGGTGAAAACACACAAGTATATCCGCCATCCATTTCCGTCCCGACCAACCCATTCCGTTCACCCGTCTTGCCCGACCGTCCAATTGTTCAACCGTTGAGGAAAAAAAAACAAGTACGCTCATTCAGTCGCCCAACACCGACTCCTCATCCTCGTCCATGCGATCCGCCCCACCAGCGCCGTTCTCATCGTCTTCTTCCTCTTCGTCTTGCGGATCAAGAAGACCTCTCCGACGGAGGTCCTCTTCAGTGCCCTCTTCGATGACCATCTCATCCTCTGGATCACTGTCCTCATCAACGGCTATTTCCTCGCTGAGCACCTTACCGCCCGGGGTGGACTGCTTCCCCTTCCCTTTTGCGTCCTTAGCGGCGCCCGCCGCATTTGGCTGTGTCTTCTTCCCCTTCGACTTATCCTTGCGCAGGCGCGCCTCGTCAAGGTACGACAGGGCCTCTCGTAAGTTGGGGCCCAGCTTGTTCTGATTCCTGAGCATCCTCCGCTTGAGCTTCCCAGCCTGCGGGCCGTCACGGTCAAGCATCTTGGCCAAGATGGCGAGAACCAGCTTGCTAGCGAGTTCACACAGGGCACGCTCAGTCTTGAGCTCCTTGCCACGTTTCGCCATGGGACTGAGGTCGTCATCATTCTCATCATCCGACATGTCCTCAATAGGGTCCTCGTCTTCGGCGGGTTCGTTGAGAGTTTTCTTCATGCAGCGGGCGAAGGCCCGCTCCGCGGCGTCGTAGACCTCAAGAAGTTCGTTGATGAGTCCTGGTGGCATGGCCTCGAACAGGGGCTCAAGCAGGGTGTATTGTTGCTTCCGTTTCTTTACTGATGTGCTGTCTTGAGCGTTGTCGGTACCTTCAATTACTTGTCTGAGAGACGCAAACACAACGTGTAGGTCGCAGAGACTGCCGGTCGCAAAGAGGCGCAGGTCGTCGTTTGTACCTCTTGAGGACAGCGTCCATATCAGGTGTGTTTGGAATGTCTTCCGTAAGCTGTCGATACGACCAATCTCTTGGGCCGAAATACTGGTGCCAGATTGCACAGCGCCCATGAGCCAGCGTACCTTCCATAGGAAATAGAACTGGCAACACTTGATGGCGTAGGCAACGACCTCGTCTTCAATGTCATCCAGTGCCTCGTCGACGACCTCGAGCTTTCCACGATTGACAGTCTGCACCAAGATATCGATCATCGGTGCGTCAGAGCCCTCGAAAATATCCATGCACTCAGCTATGCTTGCGAGCTTGCTGATCTTGAGCAAGACATGGCTCAACTCCGTCAGAGCTTGCTCGTCGATGTTGCCGCGAACGCCCAGCTCGCATGTTTTGTCAAAATGGCGAAAATTGTTGAGGACACCTTCCCAGAGTTCCAAGATTTTGGAGTCAGTAGCTTCCTGAAGACCATCGTATTTACGGGAGTGTAACAAGCAAAGAGTAGCTTCTGCGAGGGCCCCACGATCGACGTGGCGCTCAAACTGCGTGCAAATCTCATCAAGCAGCCTGGAGTAAGTCGCAGAGTCTTGACGCATTTGCTGGAAAATGTCTAGGTCGAGGCAATGCACCAGCTGAAGCACAAGGACAGCCGTACCGGCGTCGGCGCTGTATTTCTTGAGCAGAGGGGGAATGATGGTAGCTAGGTGGACTGTTGTGTCCTCGGCGCCATCACCCCCATCAAGCCGTGGCTTCCGTTTGTGCTTGTCCACATCGGTCGAGGATGTCAGGCTTAATTTGGCGGCCGTGGTCAACACCTCAAGTAAGATCGGCTCCTCCCCGTCCTGCGGGCCTACATGCGTTCTGAGGATAGTTTCATTAGAACTGCCCTTAGACTTGGACTTGGACTTGGATTTTGAGCTGACGGTGTGGTCGTAGAGCAGGTAACCCGACATGAGCTCCCAGTTCTTGACCTGCTCAATTTTTTCGTATAGCGCTTGTGTAGCCAAAGATATGCGTGTCTCGAGAGCGACTGGGTCGACCATGTCAATGGCGATCTCGAGATTGCGGAGCGGCTCGGTGTGGACCTCGTCTTCAATCTGAGCGTTGTATGACGCAAGAATCTCGGCAAGGCACTTGATAGCGATCCAGTCTCGACGAGGCTTCGAATAGTCATCCTCATCGGAGTCGCCAAAAATCTCCTCCACAACATCATCGCCGCCCATCTCCTCGACCTTTATCTCAATCGCGTCGTTGACGCAACCAGCGAAGAAATCGAGGACAGCTCTCCGGACACGGAGCTCGGTGTCGAATATCAAGCGGCCAATTGCGTCGACCTCTTCTGGCTCGAGCATCCCCATATCTTTGAGGGTCTGTACAACGGCGATGGCAGCGACGCGGACGCTAGCATCGGCATCTTTGGTGGCCATCTCGACGAGGCGTGGACGGAAGCGGTCGATGAAGTGACCTAGCTTCTCGGCATCGCGCTTGAACACCCTGGCTAGCTGTTTAAGAACCTCTTGTCTGGTTTGCGGTGTCACATCCGAAAGCATCCAGCCCAAGTACCTCAAGTACTCAGGCTCCATGAATACAGTGGGCAAGAGCCAGATCCAGGTCCCCAGAGACTCAACACATTCCGTGCGGATTTTGGGATCGATATCGCGATACCGATGGACAAAGACGGTTTCGAAGAAGTCGATTATGTGCTCCTGGACTACGCCTCGACTCTGCTCCCCAGCATTTAAGTCCTTCTGAATCGCGGCAAGCCTCTCCTTGTTCTTGCCCTTCTTGCCCTTCTCGGCATTCAGCTGCTGCGTCAATTTGGTGATACGATCATCCAGCTTCTTAGCCACATCGACCAACGAAACTTCCATGGCGAGCGCAACGGTGGTGGCTGTGTGCCGGAATGGTCTCAGGGTAGACGACGACATGGAAGCCACCCATCTCGCAATATTTTCCATTAACGTTGGGTCGTTGTACAGTAAATCTGTCTCATGCATAATCGTGACAAGGTTTCGGAAGAAACCGATAAGCAAGTCGCGGAACGGCCGCGCGGACTTGGCCCTGGAGACGAGAGGATAATCCGATATGCCCCCCTTTGAGCCGGAATCGTGTCAGCAAGAGCGGGAGATGAGGTGAAGCGGGAAACAAACTAACCTCAGCATATACATTCTGGAGGTCTGCCAGTCTGTTCTGGCAATTGTCCGGGTCTCGGATATCATCGTCAGTGACCTGATGGTCACAGCCCGCCGAGGAGAGGATACAGTTCACGAGCTCGGTTGTGGCAGCAATGTCATCATCGCGGTACTTGTGATACCATTCGGTCGCGACCTTGTCAGAAGAATCGCCAGACGCGAAGATTTCGGCTACCAACAAGATCAACATCAGCAATGGGCGGAGACGCGACGGTTGGTCCAACAAGAGGGGCTACATACCGTAAAGGCTGTGGTCGTCGCGACGACCAATGTCAATGCGGACGGCCTTCTTGGGGCGACTGGGCAGACGCGCAGCATGATTGAGCGTGGAAGGCGCCTCGCCATTGGTTTTCGGCTTCTTTGCGGCTGGCTTCCTCGACTTTACGGGATGCGACGAGGCCCTCTTCCGGGAAGCGCGTTTGGGCTCGTCGACGGCCGAATCATCGGCGTCGTCCTCACTGCCAGCTTCTTCGTCCTCTCCGTCTTCTACCTCGTCGGGCGACTCGTTCTCGCCATCCTCATCGTCATGGTCGGCGGCGCGTTTGCGTTTGGAAGCGGGGGGCGCATCGGGGGTGAATTTCTCTGGAGCTTTTGTGACGCGTCCCGATCGACGTGCAGTTGAAGTGGGAGCCGGCGAGCTCGTCGCGGTGTTATCTGACATTTCCATGAGAGGTGGTCGTGCGAATGGCATCACATTTGGCGAAGGGTGGATGGGAGGGGGGTGTGTGGTGGTTGCGGGGGGAGATCGCGGGCTGGCGATTTTTGCCAATTGACGCGTCTGAAAGAGTGCGATCGCCAGATTCCGTATTTTGGCAGACCCCTTCTCGGCCCCACCAATGACTAGCCATTAATCCATCGAACAATGCGATATGCATGCACCGGGGTCCGCCCCGAGATATGCATCGGCAACCTCCAATGGAAGCGCAAGCTTGAAGGTCGATTCTCATTAATTCAATTTTCCACTCTCATTTGGCCGCGACATGTGATGTGCTACAGATGGGCGCATCATGTCGTGCATCCGTACGACCCGAGTTACTTCAGACATATAAGAGCGTGGCCACCAAAATGTTGTCGGATGCTGCCTTCATAAGCGAGCATCGATCCGATCCACACCCGTCCAGCTTCCACCTCGGGCGCCCCAAACTTAACAACCACGCAGCCCCTGACGTTGGCCGCTGACCAGAGCAACTGGGTCTCTTTTTCCACTACTAGCCGCTGCGCTCTCCAGTTTTCTCGTGGCGACATAGCGCCTTCATCTTTCTTCCTTGCTTCGTTAGTTCGGAAATCCCTTGCTCCCAACCGCGGCAATGCATCGAACTCGGCTAGAAAGAAGTCACCCAGTCCTTTAACTAAAGGCCCTCGTAGTATCAGCGTCCCAATTACCCCCATGCCATGCATCACTTCTCGGAGGGTTGTTGACTGCAGTCCTTCTAGTCTGCTATCCAAGATGACGGCGTCCCTGACCATAAGCCTCCCTTGGTCCTCTACATGTCCATCTGGGACTGTCCACACCTCATTTCGCCCTATCCAGCGGACAAAGCTCCAATCTTCCCCACGTGCCTTGCGACCCTGGGTCACCCAGTCCAAAAGAGCCAGAGAAGCGGATCCGGCTAGGCGAAAAACTTGGACCTGCTCGTAAACGCTTCTTGCAAACGGCTGCACGGGATCTGGTAGTAGACATAGGGCTGCGCCGGCAGCAACTTGAACTCGCAAGCCCTGGCGTGTGACGATGTCGGGTGTTGGGGAGTTAAATATCTTGGTATGACCTTGCGTGACTATGCTGAGGCGGGCACCGGGCTGGACCTCGATAGCGAGGTCAACGACATCGCCACCAACTAGGCCGCCTCCATATGATAGGAGAAATACCAGAGCCGATTTCGTTTCGGCTGGCCTAGAAGGGGTGATGAGTTTGAGAGGATATTGATAGTTAATCTCCGAAAGGGATGAAGTAGTGCCGTCAGGTAGAAGGTGGGCGACGATACGCCCTGTCCCTGGAGTTGATGTTGATGGCGGGAAGGGTGAGTTCATTGTGGCAGTTTTATGAGGGGCAAACTGTCACCACCTCGGTGGGGTTCTGATGCTTTGATAGCGCGAAAACCGAGACGTCACGGGACGGGATGTGTAAAATTTCCGGGTATAGCAGGGTTATGACCACCCGGTGCTGTGCCAAGGAACAAGAGAACCCAATTCTGATCGAGAGATAAATATCTCGAAGGTCACTCCGTGATGAATGCCAAGCATGTTCTGAATATTCTCCGAGACAGAGTGGGGAGCTTGAGGGCGGGTTGCCAGCCAAGCAAGCACGCTGCGGAGTGCCTGGTACCCCAAGACCAAGGAGCTGGAGCACGGTTCATCAACCTCTGTGAACCCTGCGAGCTGCCCCGCACTAAACTTTTGTCCCCCACCAAGCTGCCGATCAAGTTACTCATTTCTTGCTACCAACCTGACAATTCTGAGATCTCGCGACACTTCATGAACAGATCAGCAACCGTCACAAACTAGACATGCCGCCGAAAGGAGGCCGCGCCCGTGGGGTCCGCGGCCGCGGGGGTGCGAACCGGAGTGCCGGGAATGAAGCTCCAGCGTCCACATCATCAGCGGCCGAGAACACAACCCCCGCGACATTTCAGCAAGCAGAAGCCAATCCTACACATGCAGCCTCCCGATCCGACACGGCCACTCCCGGCCCTACGGCGCCAGCCGCCAGGGCGACACCTTCCGGCACTCCCAACACTACTCCTGCTCCTTCGGCATCCTCTGGGCGAGCCAAGTTCAAACCGAAGGCAGTACGCCGCAGCGAAGAGGAGCGCATCCGCCGAGCTGAAGAGATAGCAAAGCAGCAAGAGTGGAGGAACGCCGAAGAAGCAAAGTCCTCTTCCCGTCTCAATCGTTGGCGCGGGAGAGGCCGCGGCCGTGCGAGAGGCGTATTCCGTTATATGGGTCGGGGCTCGACAGCCGCAGGCCCACTATCGGCTGGCATAGCCTGTAAGTTGTCTCATTGCGTGTCCCACTCAGTCTTTCTGTTGACTGACAATTTATGTGGTAGTCGGGGGTGGTGGTGGTCATTCTTTTGGCACGAAGTATGGGGCGTCATCCGAGATCGATAACAGCCGGATCAACGCCGATGTCCTTTTCAACGCAGTGGATTATTCCGACGAAGAAGAACCTGTAGCCAAGGGTCAGCAAAAGAAAAAGAAGGTTCCCTTGCCGATGGGCATTCGCCGCGTCGAACACAAGGAGGAGGAGGTGACGCTAGCCACGGCTGCTGAGATCGAGGCTCAGGAGCACGGCGTTGTGGAGCAAGTTGACAACGACTCGGACTCAGAGGGGCTGTTTGTGGACGAGGCACGAAGCAAAAAAGAAGAAGCAAGACAACCCGACCAGGATGACGAGGTCTGGGAACACGCGGTACCCAAGAGTCGAGTAAAGATCAAGGACGAGAACGACGAGATGGACCTGGACGAAATTCCCGAAGTGTTCTCGGCACAAAAGAAGAAGAGTGTTTTCCGGAACGGCATAAAGGCCGACACCGAAGATGAGCACAAAGCTGAGAGTATGAGATATATGTTCGATCTCTTGGCTCTCAAGGGCCAGCCATTGGATGGGCATATGTTCCTTTTCCAATTCCCGGGTGTTCTGGCCCCACTAACAACAGCAACCCCCGGAGAGTCCAATGCAGCTACCAACCTAGACCCCAAAGAGGAAGGCCATGGCGATGTTGAACCTACGCCGCCCGCTAAAGGTCCGCCTGCCAATATTGACCTTACGAAGACCCCCGACAAGGTTGAGGATGAGGACTATGACAGTGAGGACGATGATGCAGGCGATGTCATGGTCAAGGGCGGTTTTTTGGGAAACCTTGTTGTCCGCAAGTCAGGCAAAGTCGAACTCAGCTGGGGAGGGAGCAATTTGAATGTGGTACACAGCGAACAACCTAGCTTTTTGAGGACGGTAGTGCTCCTCCAGGAGGACGAGAATGGCAAGACTCAAGCCGGTAAGCCTTCGGGCGCGGCTATCAGTATGGGCAAGATCCAAGGCTCGTTCAAACTGGGGCTGCAGCTGGAAGCGGAGAAGGAATGGATCGTGAATCCCGAGGACTTGGTTACAGATGAGTAGCGCTGATGCCTTGATGATATCTGTATACTACTAGACTGGGAAGGGAAGTAAAAAAGGCAAGAAGAAAACCATGGACGGGTCGCTTTCCATAGGTCTCTTAGATACCCACCGGCTCAGTCCAGGTCTACCGCGATCGACTCTGTCCGGGAAACAGAACGGCAGAGCCTTCTCCTCGGTCTTTATGTTTGTAGGGAGCGTGAGTGTATAGCGTGATGTAAGCCGAGAGGTTTTGCCGGGTCCAGGCCGCCGGAGAGCCGTGTGGCAGCGATCTCGGGAGCTTCCCCTTTCCCCGCATTTTCTTGGGCCGATATCCCCCACTTGGTCCGGAGTAACCTCCACTTTCCACCAGACGGTGCTGATACCACCACGAACGAGGATGGGGTCTGTTGTCGGATTTAAGTAGATATAACACCTGATTTGTCCGGGGAAAAGACGAGGGGGGGTTGTTTCATTCGATTACACTTGTGCTTCGCAAACGGGTTTTGGTGTGACACCTTGCCTTGAGCGGATAATTTATACATCGGGTAGGTCAGTGTGATTAGGAGCTCACCGGAAGCATCAATGTACAATAGGTACTGACCAAGGACAACCAGGAATCAGAAACTCAAGAAGAAGGGAAAAGAACAAAAGAGGAATCATGGCAGACACATCCGCAGACGAGGGAATCCACCTCATCATCGTCGGCGCCGGCCTCGCCGGTCTCTCCGCCGCCCTCTCGACCAAGCTCGCCAACCCGAAACACCGGGTGACCATGTGCGAAGCGGTCCGGGAGCTTCAAGAAGTTGGCGTAGGTCTACCCTCTCCTCTCACCTTCTCTTTCCGTTCCGTCCCCTCTTTTCTCTTTTCTCTATTCCATTTTACCGGTCCCCCCTACTCCCAGCACCAAGCATGATTAACCAAACAAATCAGTTACTAAATACACAACCAGGCCGGCCTCCAAATCACCCCCAACGGCGCCCTCCTCCTCTCTCGCTGGGGCTTAGCCCCCGCCCTCGCCCCCCTCGCCGCCATTCCCACCTCCCTCTCCGTGCACCGCTACGACGGCACCAAACTCCTCGCCCACGAGCCAGACCTCCAAGACCAAGTCCTCTCTCGCTACGGCCACCCCTTCTGGGATCTCCACCGCGTAGACCTTCAGCAGGCAATGGTCTCACGCTGCCGGGAGCTTGGCGTAGACATTTTTCTCAACGCACGCGTCGTATCCGTTGATTTCAACACTGCCTTTGTCAAATTCGCCAATGGCAAGAGTGTGCAGGGCGATATCGTACTCTTGAGCGACGGGCTATGGAGCCAGATCCGCCCAGCGTTCGTGGGACGGCCATCCCCCGCGGTGTTGACGGGGGATTTGGCGTACCGGATCACGCTTCGCGTGGATGAGCTGGAGGGGGAGGATGCGGCGGAGCTAGCCGAGGTGGTGCGCAAGCCGACGGTGCGGTTCTGGATTGGCCCGGCGAGCCATGCGGTGGGATATTCGGTTTCTGGCGGGGAGGTGTACAATCTGGTGTTTTTGTGTCCGGATGACATGCCCGAGGAGGTGGTCAAGCTGGAGGGGGATCTGGGGGAGATGCGGGCGCGATTTGAGGGGTGGGATCCGCTGGTCCGGAAATTCCTGGCGCAGGTCAAGGGGGTGCATAAGTGGAAGTTAATGTGGTTGGATGCGCTGCCCGAGTGGGCGAACAAGCAGGGCACCTTCTTCATGGCGGGGGATTGCTGCCATCCGATGTTACCGTACCTGGCACAAGGGGCGAATTCGAGTCTGGAGGATGGGGCGGTTCTGGGTCATCTGCTGGGGCGGGTGCGGCGGAGTGAGATGGCCAAGCAACTGCCCAAGGTTTCCAAAATGTATCAGGAACTCAGAATGCCGCGTGGCAGGAGGATCCAGCTGGAAGGCTTCCGGCAGAGAGACGACTCGCACATGGAGGATGGGCCCGAGCAGGAGAAGCGAGATGCTTTATTCTTAAGCATGCTGGGGAAAGAGGTCAAGGCACCGTTTCCGAGTCGGTGGACTTGTCCCGAGATTCAAAAATTCTTATACGGCTATGACGCGTACGCCGAGGCCGAAAAGGCGTACCAACAAGATCCGTATTAGGTTTTACCCTCAGCTAGACTCCTATAGGTTTTCACAGACCAGCAGATATCTCATAGAAAGGCAGTTCGCGACTTAGACCGATATGATCTAGTAGCCCGCCGAGTCCGCTCCGATGTTTACAGCAGGTTCCCTCCTCAGAGCTTGACGTTCCACTTCAGCCCTGTCGTAGAACACCTCGCAGCCGCCAGCACGACGGAACCAAGGACAATGACCAAAGCCGCCCAAAGCTGGGCCCAGACATATCGGCCACCTGACTGATCAATAATGGCTCCCGCGGTTGGTGGGCCAGCCAGAGTCGCAAACGCCACCACGGTGCACACCATGCCGAACCGAGTCCCCATCTTGCGCGGGTCCTGGGTCAAGCTTGCAAGGGAGCCAACGTAGACGCCCTGGGCTGCGCCGCCCACAAAGCCGAAGAATACGGCGAAGACATACATGTCCACGCGCGACTTGACCACGACCCAAGCAAACGAGGCGACCCCGAGGAGAAAAGTCATCAGTGTGAACGTGTTAATAGGGCCCAAAAAGCGGTCGGCTACCCAGCCAGCCAGTGGCCGACTTGGCACACTCAGTCCATTGAGAATGAGAAGGAGCTGGACCGAGTCTGTCGTTGAGAACCCCGTCACGTTGCGCGCATAGGCATTGATCTGGCCATATTAGTTTATTACTTGACCGAGAAAGGTGCAAGCCTTACAAAAAAAAGCCCAAAGTACAAGGCCCAGAAGAACAAGAACGACCCCAATGTGTAAAGGAGGTATGGCACCTCCTTAAATGCTCCCCATTCGATCAATGGTCCTGCCTTTCTCGGAGCAAGTCTCGGGCGTATGAGAGTCACTGACACTGCCGCTATAAACAGGGCAACGAAGCCAGCATACCGCACCGCCCAGGGAAAGCCGACCTGGGGAATGAGGTACTGTACTACGGCCGGAAAGATGACACTACCCGTGCCCGTTCCCATGGCCGTCACGGCAAGCGCGTAAGATCGTTTTGAGCGAAAGTAAGAACTGACCACTGTCAGGGGTGGCATAAACATGACCCCCAATCCAAGACCCGTGCAGATCCCTTGCGACAGGAAAATCTGCCAGTACTCGGTCGCGAGGCTCGTTGTGAACGTGCCCAGAACTACCAAGGAAGATCCACCCACAACAGTCGACCGGATGTATCCAGCATCCGCGAGTCTGCCCGATATGGTACACATCGAGAAGGCGAGGAAAGTCTGGACCGATCCTATCCAAGAAATCTGAGCTTCTGGTAATCCCAAGTTGTCACGGTAATACAGCTGGTAGACGCCGAATGCCGACGGGTAGCCAAATGATAACATGTTGACGAGAAGACTGACAAAGACCTGGCTCCAGGCGACGACACCGCCGTCAGGAGCATCGAACTCGGGTACATCTGCGATGACAGGACCCTCGTTATCCGAGGTAGATGAATCTCGAAGCTCACGGATGTGACTGGAAGGACTGCGCTTCTCGAGATCGACTTCGAGGGCCATGGTGAGAGTTGTGTCTTGTCTATGTGAATAAGGCTGCACTTCTCGGCTTTCATTGGTTTCGGTGACAGGACCTCGAGTCCCCAGAGTTTATATGGCCATTACTACCAAAAAAGCCCACAGATATCTCGACGTGAACCCGGACCCCGATGTATCCACTCTGTGTGTACTCGTTCGTATGGTAGTGATCCTGCCCGCCCTGTCGGCGACACAGCGCATCTGGATCCCGTATTACGGCGGCCGACATCGCCGTGCCATGGTCAGTCGGGAAAGCATGCTGTGCTCCACCCTCCCCGCGCCTTTCGCACCAGTGACAGCCATTGACTTTACGTCCCGATGCTCCGACTGGCTTTGAATACTGCTACCGATGCATGGGCTCGATGCGAGAGATGGTCAGCTGGATGCTTCGCGTTCATAAACCGTGCCGCGCCCGGCGAACTTGTTCCGGGGAAGCATCAGATGCGGTCCGTAACCGTGGTCGTGGACCCCCTCGCTGCAAGCATGCACTTCATATGGCCTTAGGGCCGTTGCCCGGAACGGTGCGGGGCTTTCCGGGGTCATTACCCGACATGAGGGGAAAATTCGAGAATGCGACTAGGAGATAAGAGGTGTCGTGGACTGCAGCTGGGGCGGCAACCTTGATCGTTGATGTCTAGACTGCTCTATTGATTGCTCCGGGAGGAGTCTCGCAGCCACCATCGGATCGGCCTCGGGCAAAACTGGCGAGTCACCGGGTCAGAAGTGAAGATATCGGCATGTTTTACTCCGACAATAGTCACTCATCTTGCAATGATGGGCGAACATTGTGATAATGGGTAATTAATCGCAGGTGGAAGGATTTCGCAACTTACATCCAAAAGTTCGGAAAGGGCAATGGAGACAACGCGCCAAAGGCCCAGAGCGCAAGAAACTCGAGGCATATCTCCCAGCTCTGGGGGATTCGGCTCAGCAATTTATGCCCTTATTTCAAAATCAAGACCTCAGTGCTCCTGACTTGGTATCCCCTGAAACATCGAAACCCCCTATCGACACTCATCAAGTGTTGCGCTAACAATTCTTTCACTGAACCCAATGAGGCGACCCTTTCGCTGACCGTCGTAACAAGACTCAGGCGCGGCCTATCAGGGGACTCACCGCAACATCACACCGATCAGGCAAAGGGTGAGAAGGCTACTCCAATCACAACAACAAATTGAAAGTGGCGGTAAGACATTTCCCAAACGCAGAGATTTTCCGTCAGACCGCCAGTTGTCAGCACCTTCTTCAGCAAGGCCCACATGGCACTAACGAGCTCCTTCTGCAGTAGCGTGGTAACCCCTCATTTGTCGAACCATTTCGATGGCGCAGAGCATTTGATGCGAAGAAAGCATTCGGTCGACACTGGCATAACCAATCGACCCGAACTGAATGGCAGAACTGTAGTTAGCAGAGACAATATTCGTACTATATTCTCTTTACACGTCAAAGGCAAGTATCCCCCCCACTCCATCCTAGTCGGTTCTTATCATCTTATCATCCTTTCGCGTCCCGGCCGGTTCCGGAAGATAAGTGGGGGTCAGCATAGACCAATCAAGTGGCTGGTTTGGGTAGTTCAAGATCCGAAAAGGGAAGGCGGGCACGGCTGCAAAGAAGCAAACCCGGCAGAAAGTTCTTACCCCACCATTTCGTCAAAGCTGCCCCGCAGTGCGGCTAAGCCCGAGTGGGTACTAGCGCCAAAGTTTGTTCGAACACCGCATGACGGTTGAAGTTTGGCAGTGTCCGTTTTGTTTTCTTCTTTTCCACGCTGACGGCGCCGGTTAACTGTGGGCCGTTGTCGCATGCGAGAGAAGCAACTTCTATTGGGGAGGGAATGCGACCAGGAAAAAAGTCGAGAAGGAACCGCGGGACAAGAGTGAAATCAGGGGTTCGGAGCCGCGCAAATGCGCCCGTTTTACACACAATACATAGAGAGAGGGGGGATGAAGAAAATTGACCCGGAATTGCCTTTCCCTTTTTAACAAATGACGAAACATGTCCGCCCGCTTCCCCCATCCGTACATCCGTCCCGCGTTTCTTGTGGACTAGTGTCTTGTCTCGCTCAGAGAAACTAAAACACTAAATAAACGAGCCACCGATCCGCGCGCGGGGCTGAACCTGGATCGTCGCGGAGCTTCGCTTGCGCGACGGATGAAACAAAATACCAGGTTGCGGGAAAAAGCGTAACTACACTACCTACTGCGTAGTTGGACAGGTGCCAACCAGCGGCGGGTGCGCGGCGCATCACATCACATTGCATCGCAGAGCGCAAAGCGCAAAACTGGGAAGTCAGGCGTCGCAATCTACCTATTATGCAGTATGGCACACCGGGCGGAACCTATTGGCTGCTCTTTTTTTTTCCTTGACACCTTTGCGCGGAAGTTGAGTTTGAGTCGTCCTCGCTTCAACCAGCACAGCGGGGTAGTGGCTGGGTCAGAATACACTTGACAGGACTATTGGTGCGAGGCGATACGGGTATCGCCGTATTTTGACAACAAACAAACAGACTACTAGAGAGACGTGATCGCGTCACAAAACAACAAACCCAGCCACCCTCATAAAAACAGCCAACCAGGTCTCACGTCCTGACTCGCGCGTTGATGACTGCTCCATACAACTTGCAATTTTGTTCCTGGCAACTAAAGATAAAAATATGTTTTCTCTGTGCAAATACGTCCTCGCCCAGTGCTCCACCTGCCTCCCGTATCTTAATAGACACACACACACACGCGTGCGCGTTATCCTCAAGCCTAGAATTGGAATAATTGTCGACTTCCACCCCAACCCATACCCGTAAATCAAAACAGAAGCCAACCAACCAACATAGATAACAAAAAGAGATAACTGCCCATATAGGAGAGTACCGTTTTAGTCGTTCAGTCAATCCGGGGAAAACAAAAAGAAATAGCCACTCCAAGCGTCGCAAGTCCAGTGAACAAACAGGCAAACAAATAAGGAAGTCAACATGAAGGGAACAAAACGCCGTACTCCCCTGTCCCTGGTCATCCCAAGGCACACCCTCTCATCCCATCCTTCTCGGACTTGGGGCTGAAACCCGCAGCGCAACCCTGTACCACTCCCGATTCCATCGCCCCATCACCAAAGCACACGATGGGCAGAACAGTGGTTTTCTCGCTTCGCTTCAGGCTTCACTCTTCACTCGCTTTCGCTACCGTAGTAAGCCATAACCGTAACCCGTAAACTGCTACTAGTACCACCACGGACTCAATGATCCCTAGACGGGCAAATAGCCAGCTGAACAAGGAGGTAGTGTCCAGTGTGAGAAACCGCTGGACGGGAGTGAGAAATAAGAGACAACATATGTGCGAAATAAAAGATCATAGCGGCGGAAAGAGAACAAGACAAAGAATGATGAAAACACAACTCCCCATAAACCCATCCCGCCATCCCATCCCGTCCTGATTCCTTCCATGTACTCCATTGCTCCCCTTCTCTTTTACTTTCCTTCCCTATCCACTGTCAGCCAGCTGGTGCTCTTTTTGATCATGGCTTCTGGCCTTGTACCCTCCCTACCACTTGCTCGCCTCTCGAGGAATATTGGATTTAGTAAACCGGCACTTGACAGCCTGCCTCGTCTCCATCACCGTATTCCACCAAAGCCTGCCACTGCACTCATCTCTTCTTTCTCCGAACGGGAAGGGGCGAGTTCCATGATAAAACCAAACCCCGCAATAAAAACAAAACAAAAGGACAAAAGACCCACATTGCCGAAGACCACGCTAGACTTGACCATTTCCGCCGAGACCCACCAGGATGGAAAGTTCCTCTTCCCAGAAAAGAAAATGACCGAGCGAAGAAAAGTGAAGGGAAAAGAGTTCAGCATGACATTTTAGTCAGTCATTGCCCCCGTCTCCCCCGCTCGTTAGTGCAGCGCAACCCGTTCAGTCTAGTGAGCGGATACCGACGATGATTATAATCATTTTTGAGAAGAGTCCGTGGATAATGAGTTGAGGACGGCGAGATTCAATGAGAAAACACGCGCCGAGGCCGAGAATCAGATAATGACTGTCCTCCCCTAAATCATGAAACAAGGAACGAACGCTCTGGATGTTCAAGACGTTCTCCAAGGACGGTAGAAATCTTCTGCGTGTCCAATTTGCATTGACGCATGCAACCAGTCCAAGGTGAGGCGTAAATCGCCTCGAGTCTCCATGTCTGGGCCGTCGGCCGTGCCAAGTTTTACCTCTTGCGCTTCTTGCCTTTATCGAGCGTGCTATTAAGAGACAAAGCCGTGTCGGCGGCCGCGGCAATGGGCGCGGGAGGTAGGAGTGGGCCGGGAATGGGTGCTTCGTCTTTCTGGATCGGTACTCCCATATGTCGTCCATAGCGCCCCTTGCGGCCGTTGCCCTCGTCCTCACTAATGCACTGCTCTGCCGGAATACCAGCATCACGGCATCTACCGCATGGCCGCTGGCGGTCACACCCCTTTTTGCTCTTGCGGCAGCGCTGGCAGCGAGGCTTGGTCGAGAGGTCAGGTTGCTCGTCCTCACCGGCGGCAAGAGGGAACGCCGTGCTGGAGACGACTGACTGCTTGCGCGATGCTGGCAACGAAGCTGGAGACATAGGACTTGCAGCGTTGGGCGCTGATACCTTCTTTAGCTTGGGCTTGGCTTGTTTGGCCGTCTTGGTCTTGCTCGCAGCTTGGGGTCGCGGCTTTGCGCCATTGACCGAGCTGGCCTTGGGCTTCGGGCTCTTGAGCTTCGGAGCAGCCATGGCACCCTTCTCAGCACCTTCAGCATCAGCCTCGTCAGCGCTGACCTCCGCGCTTTCCTGTGGTCCCACAAAGTGGCTTTCGGTTGTGTCGAACACCTTCTTGTGGTTGCCGAGCGCATCAAGCTTCTGTCTTCGGAGAGGCGGCGCTTCTTCCTCACTTTCGCTCTCCGCATCGCTCGTCGCCCCAGTTGATGAGGCCGCGTCTGCCCTCCCACTAAAAGTGTCATCGTGGGTTGACGCCGAGGTCCGTCCATGTGAAATGTTCGACATGTCACCCAAGCGCATCAGTTGTAAGGCGACGTCCTTATCCTCTTCTGACATGGAGCTTCCGATCGTGGGATCAGGTGTGGGCGCGACATCCGGACCGGGGCCGGCAACAGTACTGTAAGGGTAGCCGGAGTTTCCACGGGTCCGGCGCGAGCTCCAGCTGGGAGTGGCATACATGTTCTGATGTGTGTACCCATTTGTATAGCTCTGCGGCGACTGTAGCGGCCGAGGGTTACTGAAAGGATTTTGTCCATGGGAGGCAAGCGGAAGAGAGTTCCGGTGGTCCGCGCGACGAGCCGGTGACACTGAAGAGTTCGACGTAGCCGCCGGCATCTGCGGCGGAGCGAAGAGAGGGAGCTCCTATGACAAAAAGGTATTAGCGACGTGAAAATTATAGCGGTCCAAATTAAGCGCTTACGGAGCTCTCAAACTTGGCGCGCTTGCGTCGGCCGCCTTCTACAATGTTCTCGACACTAATCTCTGTGTTACCTAGATGATCCCGAGATCTGCTTGTCGCAGAGGGGGCGCCATCTCCGCTGCTGTAGCCATTCATATCCCCTTTGCTGTCACCGTTTAGCTGAGCGCGGTTCCTGGCAGACCGCGATCGCCCTGCCTTGCTCCCAGGGGGATTTGTGCCTGCCGAAGCACTGCGACGGCCACGGCCACTATTGGGAGAAGAGCTGCGCATGTGCGACACTCTAGAATCTGGGCGAGACATATGATGCTCGTATTCTTGGGGTGCTGGCATAGCATCGCCGTCATAGAAGTATCCAGGGGCACCCATTGGCGGGGAGCAGAGACCGTCGGCACCGTAGCCTCCGGGAATAGGGTCTTCGATAACCCGTACTGACACAGTCATCTGGTCACTAAAGTTCTCGTAGCGTGCGATGAGTATGTTGCCCCACTCGTCCTCAAAGCTGACGCCCTTGGAGATGGCGGGACTTTCATAGAGGCCGTAGAAGTTCTTCACGGTGGTAACGATGGAATCGGTCGTATCATGAGGAAAGATGGAGACGCGCAAAGGCAAGCGCGCTTTGGATTGAGTCGTATTGACGAGGAGCTGGAATGTGACGGTCTTGGGGACAGTAGTGCTGCGCGGGGATATACCGTCAGTGTCTGGGCAGTCACTTACGGGGCCTGAACCATTTGTCCGTGGCCCGGCCATGTTGATGATATTGAGTTTTGCAACGCCACGAGGCGCTCTCTCAGGTGTGGGTAAAGGGTAGCAGTGAAGTTGGCTGTGAGGCGAGGTGGGAGCGCCTGCTGAGTCGGAGGGTCGTTCTTGGTTCGGTGCAAGCGACGTCGACACTCGGCTCTGCAATTCCATAACAGATTGCGAATCGGAGTGGTCGCAACGCCCCGGTATGGGCGGTCGTGTGTATGGGGTGTCACCAGGGGGGTGGACGATGCCGTTGGGTCACCGCCTGGAGCGCCGCGGACTGTCGGTCGGCTCCAGGTGTGTGAAGAGCAGAGCAGGCGATGGGCGCGTATGCTTGGTAGTCCCTGAACACAAGTGATGAATGTCAGCTCGGTTGCGCCCACATGGGATAGAAGAGCAGGGTGGGGAGTAAGGATTGGACGTTCGGGGTGCCAATGAAGTCCGGCGTGGATCGCAAGTAGGGTGCCGCTGGCCTCATCCAGTCTGGTCGAACAGCACCGAAGATTTGGCTTTGCAAAGAGGGAGAAAAAGACGATGGCGACGACGACAGCGAATACTCGATCGCATGGAACAAGAGACTCGGGACGACTTACTACAATGACCTAGGAGCAGCACTCTCGACAGACGGGATGGCTTCAATCCGGGCACCTAGGTTTCGCACAAAACCTGGTGGCAGCTGTGGACGCAGGCCGATGTGAGCGATGGGCAGCACGAAGGGGAAATTTCGTTCGGGGCGCAGAGGGAAGGCAAAGAAGATGTGTATAGATGTCGCATGCAGGTTGGCAATGACTTACCAGGGAAGTCTGGCGTGGTTTGATGGTCGAGACCAGCAATTCCGAGGTTGTGCGTGAGAAGAGAATGGAGGAGTCGCAAGAATTCTGCATTAAAGGCAGATGCCGGTAATCGCACACTACCAGGCCCTTGGCTGGTCGACTCAACACTGTGCCACAGCGCACCACCTGCCACCAGCTTGCGCCTCCGAGACTCTGCACAGCGCATTCCCGCCATGGCGCCCTAGACCAACTTTTTGGCTCCAGATTGCTAACTTTCGTGTCTTGTCTGCTCGACGCACCTAGATTCCTATTTGTCTGCTCAATGCGACTCAATATCCTACTGTTCGACTGCTGCGTCCATTATGGAAGTTCTGTGTTCGCACGGCCAAGCTATGGAACCTTATGCCTGCATCAAACCCACCACACCTTGTCTACCACACAGCTGGGGGTCCCGTCTTATCTCAAAATGGTCTTGTGCGGCAACCTGGGCTGGCATGTCTGCTGTCTACAATTTGCGAGTAGAGAGTCCATTGGGTCACCAGCATTGGCCAAGTTGGAGCGTAATTCGTCGCATCTGGATATTTTGCGATTAACTGTCATCGTTCCAGTAAAACTATGTTGCGCCGCCTTGTCGCAAGCCTTGCATGTTGCGCTGAGAGCGTCCTGCACTTTGTCTGGAAGCTCGACGGAGCCGGCAGGGACTCCACGCAAGGTGTGCTCCCCGAAGCGATTGGCCCTGCCAGACCTTGATTTCTCGTCTGCCGGAAGCGCGGGGATCGTTACAGTGGTGGTGCCCTGACACTGCGAGGCGCACTTCACAATGACACCTCCCGTCAGTAGTCGAGGAGATTCAGTCAGCGTTGCTTGCGGTCCACCGACGTCTTCCAGACGGCGCGGCAATACCGCGCAAGTGGCCTAGGCCTGAGGATGAGATTCCATGCGCGGTTAGCTAACATTAGAGGGTTCGCCGTTTCTCGAGCTGGCAGTTATCGACTCGGTGAGAGCGCCGAACTTGCAACAAGGTGGGGGAAATCAGTTGCACGCGACGACGCTACCCAGCTGGTTTGGCGCCAGAGGGCCTTGCTTGACAAGAGTCCGGCCGCCAACCAGGGTGTTGCCACCCCGGGGTGGAGTTCCCTTTGACGGTTTGTTGCGCGCTTTTTACATCGCTCTCGGCTTTGCGGGGCCAGGCCAATGGCGGCCAGATGACCACCAAATCCGGCCTTTGGCTATTGGACAGCCCGATCGCGTGTTTTGGCGGCCTTTGGGACGCACAATTTCCCTTCGAGGGCTGTCAGGCTGTCAGCCGTCGCATCCTGTTCGACCTCCACGAGCTCACTGCGACCATCCAGAGGCACTGGTTGAGAATGCGCCAGACAAGCCGACGAACACCCAGCTGCCGCCGCGGCCAGCGGGGAGTGGGGACCGGCCAATGGCAGCCGCTCCCGGCCCAGCGCAGGGATCTGGCTCTAGACGTCGAGTGCCTGACAGGGGTATCTTGGCCAGCGAAGGAGGGGCGCGCAGTTGCTCCAAAGACGCAGGACTGCCCAAATTCGGCTTTCCGCTTTTTACGCAGTTGCTGTTGAACGTTTGCAACAGTCTCGACGACGCAGAGCGGAACGGATGGACCCCGTCTGTCCAACCTGGCCGCAAAGTGCGACTTTGTCAAGCCGCCGGATACCCGACGCGGCGGTTGAAGACATCGGTAGCTTCCCAAAAGTGGTTTGAAGTCGTGCGGTTCCAAGTTGCGGTACTCTATTCGTGCTTCGTACTTTTGCACGTCCGACGAACCCCGTGTATGAACACGGAACGCTTCTACTTTAGAAAATATTCCGGGTATGCTCTGATGAAACGGAGTAGAGGCGAGCACACGAGGATGGGGTGGCAGGGTCGCTTTGGGCGTGTAAAAGTCGGCAGCTGGGCAGCAGGTTTATTGAAGATTGGGAGGACGGCTCGATGCGCTGGCAGAGTTTCAAATGCAGCCTGCATCAAATCACCGCGACAGAGGCACTACTTCCTGTTGCATCCATTAGGAAGGCCGTCCAAGCTGCGTCTTGTTCGGAGTTCTCAATTACTATTTACACAGGAAATCTGCATTGTCTGCTGCAATGCTCATGTCTACGATGCAAAGTCACCGGGGGCTTCGAGACGAGAGAGGTAGCGGGACCCCGCAGCTTGGAAAGCTTGCTGGCGAAAGATTGAGAGTTGGTTGAATCCTGAATGATTGCTGCACGGACATTACAACTTGGCACCCGGAGAGTACCTTCATCGTCCAACATCAGAAATGTCAAATCAACAAGGGATGTTTCCCTTCCGCACCTACGGATAATGTATGCTGTTGAAGCCATATCCCCAAGATTATAAAGCCCTTGAATACCTTAACCCACAAGAATAGCTGCCAGCAACATACACGTATGAAGTCGAATCTCCCAAGTGTATCGGGCTCTCAGCGTCATCGCCATTGCTTCAGGCTTGCCAGGCATGTTCGAGGTTGGGCAAGACCAGCCCGTTCTCGTCATCTACGATAACGTGACCCGATCCTGGATGTGTGCGACTACTTTTCGCCCATGTGCGCTTGTGGTGGCGGAGGAGGAGCGGGCGTCAGTCACCTTGATGGCTTGGTCCAACCATTCCTCATGGCTGCGCCAGCCATCCGCACCCTTCGCCCGTTTCGTGCTGCAGATCTGCAACCAGCGAACACACCCACCACCTTTCCCAGCAAACCTCGCCAATATTTCTCTCTGCGATTCTACCTAAGGGTCTCGCCTGATCTCGGCTTCAAGTCCAGACACCACTTGCCCTGGTTGGGCGGATTGGACTGGTGGGGTTATGCAAAGCGGCGATGGGGAGCGGCAGTCGAGAAAAAGGTCGAGGAGGCGGTGGAGCTCACCTGCAAGGTAGACCAACCGAAAGGAGTTGACGAACGCCCCATTGCGACATCCATTGATGCCGACGGACACACACCCAGCCCTGGAGTGCCATCCCTCTTGTAACTTCGTTCTCAGGTTCACCGCTACGGAGTAACATGCACTAAATTCGTCGGTGATTACTTGCACATACAGAGAAAGAAAGGCGTGATAATATAGTCCGCCATCATATTAGCCACTATATTTCGCAGCGTAGCGAGCCGCGCAAGGAATTACAAAGATATCGGCGCACCTCTGACCGGACGATGCACCCTTTTCGCCAGTCAAAACTGGATCGCTGCATCGCAAAGGCAGGGCAGCACTTTTCCGGGCCGTCTGTCAATGGACTTGGCAGCCCCACGTCAGGCCAATGTGTCGTCCTTTATCTGGTCAGGTTAGTGGGTGATCGCAGAACAAACCATCAGAGCAATCGCCGTCATGAACCGAGGCGAGGCCCGCAAAGAGGGCATCAGGACCAACATCTAAGAGCGGGGAGTTCCTCGAAGCCCTGGAGGGCAACCGCAAATCTTTGCTATTATCTTTGCTATTGTTCAGATCGGGGGACGGCTCTGAATAAAGTGAGGACTAGGCAAATCTGCGTACGGATTCGACCACACAAATTGCGCGGTTGATCAGAACATCAAAACATCAAAACACTGTGCTTCATATCTCTCTGCGACAGGCATTTGACTGGTCGGCAAGCGCGGCCGTTTGAACGGGTCAATCTCCACAATTCTTGTCCACACTTTTGGGGCAACACAGTGTCCGCAAAAAAAACCGGCACTATTCAGGCGGGGAGGCAGAAGCATGCGACAGAACATCACAAGACTGATTTCAGACTCTAAATTGAAAAAACCCAAAAAAACAAAGACCAATCCAGCATCTCGGAGACGTCTCTTGCAGCCCAAGTCGGAGTCAACAGCAAGCGTTGTGCGGCTGGGAGGACTCACGTGAGAGCGCGAGAGGTTGGTGATTTTCCGTTCCTTGGCTTGGCGTCACTTGACAAAAACCTTGATCACATCGAAACGAGCTGATTCTGAGCCATGATTTTTTCAATAATCAATAAAACTTAGCGTTTGGAATCTGATATCACCCGCAATATTGGATGCACCAGTTTTTCGAGATTGAGCTAGTATGATGCGCACTCTCAAGATGTCGAGTCTTCCACTGGCGTTTAAAGTGGACGCGCCTGGCCAGACCCCACAGAAGAGGGGTGATGTCATCCTGAGCGGAGCCGGAAGAATGGGTCGCCGGTACGACCAAAGCGGGCCGGGACAAGGATTGCACGGACCAGCGCGATGGCTTTGCGGTGGCTGCCTGTGTTTACACCGGACTCTATCAATAAACAGAAGCCTCGTCCAAATAATTTTGGTTGCTGTCCCACCCAGGCGCTCCACCTCCGTCATTCCAACATCTGACAGTCAATACCCATTGACACGACTGTGAACGAAGGCGTCTACAGCACTCTGTCTTCCAAACATATTTCCTGATGTATGGATTGAGCGCGCAACTGTAGTCGCGCTGTACCCGGGCTGTCACGTCACTGTTCTAATCTCGCCGGCCCCATTTCCCCGATTTTCTCAGTGTCCCCGCCTCCGCCTTTCGATCTCAGCGGCGACCCAAACAAAGAGAACCGCGTTCCGGAACCTTTCTGTCTTCCTCATCCGACCCGGAAGTTTGGAGCAGCAAGTTCAGACGGCGCCCTGACTCTTCCAGGGTCGCGCCTTGAACGCGACATCAATTTTTCTCGCTCTAACCTCGGGCGCAGATTTCCGAGCGCTCATCAAGGGTGCCAGGAGCCACGCGCAAAGCAGCGACCTACAGAGGCCTGCATTGGAATCCACGGCGCGCGTGTCACAGTCGCGGCTTCCTCGCTGTCTTTAACATCTCCACAAGACGGGTTACGCGACAGCAGAGTCTACCAGCATCTCCTAGTCACTCTTACCGAAAATGGACGCGAAGGTGAGCTCCAAAATTCTTCCCAATCTCCGACCCCAATCCTCATTTCCCTGAACATATCTTCCATGCCCCGTCGTTTCCACTACCATTCAAACCCGTATCCAGTGCCATCCCCGACGCGGCCGATGGTCTGTTTACTGTCGCCGGTTACTGACGATAAGTGTCTTCAGCCTCAGCGTCTGGTGCGAGCACCCCTGCAGGCTGCCCACGGCAACGAGAACATCATCCCCGCGAAGCAACTGGGTCATCAGCGACACAAATCCGCTGGTAATCTCAAGACCATGGCTGTTACGGGCGCTTTGAACGTCCCTGCGAAGCGCACTGCTTTTGGCGACGTCAGCAACATGGCCAGACCGCTGGCCGAGATTGCGGGGAAGAATGGCGTGAAAATTCAGGGGAAATCGATCGTAGGCACGATCTCGCGCAATGTCCGCACCGACGATAAGGAAAACAGCCAGGCAAATGTTGGAGAGAGCTGGGCGAGACCGACTGCCGCATCGAGAGCTTCTTTCACTTCCAAGTACCTTTCAGCGGCTCCTATCTCCGCGACCAACTCAGCGCAGGGCAATCGACCTTCTCTCCGCACTCACTCGTCGAGTATCCAGGCTTCCAGCTCGTCCCAGAACTACCAGGCTCCGGCTAAGTCAAGCCTGCTCAAGAAGGCGACTGCTGTCTACTTTGACAAGGAGACCGACGTGGCAATCCGCGCCGATGTTCACACCGTTATTGAGAAGGCTTCTGCCACCGCCGCTCAGGATGATACGCTGGCTAAGAACCCGCGCCATTACAAGAGCCAGCCCGTGCTCAGAACTGACCAGCCAAACCTGCGTCGTACCCAGAGCCGATACCTCGGCAAGAACGATAAGGTTACCGAGGTTGATATGGAAATTCCGGATGATATCACGGAAGCGGCTTACGAGGACGCGCTCGAGCAGTTTGTCCAAGATGTCCAGACCTTTGAGGAGCAGGTGCTGCTCGAGAGTGAACTTGTCCCCAAGCATGGACAGCAGGTCGAGTTTGATGTTGACCAGCATATTGCCCCGAGCCCAGAAACCATTAAGTCTACTATGTCTATCTCAGGCCCAGCCTCGGCGCCTTCGGAGTCGGAGTACTGGGAAGAGGAGGACGACCAGGACCTCTACGACGAGCATGGCTACACGACGGCCCATTCGTACCGGTCCCATGGCGACAATACTACCGGTGGCCCCACGACTCTGTTCGCCCCGAAGGTATCAGTGAATGTTGAGCGGGAGCTTGAGGTAGCCAAGCAATATGTCCTGGAGACGACGACGGAGGAAGAGCTGGAAGAGGAGTCGTGGGACGTCAGCATGGTTGCAGAGTACGGCGATGAGATCTTCGAGTACATGCGAAAACTTGAGGTTAGTGACACTCATTACTGCCGTCACTTAGCTAACAGTATCTCACAGAAAAACCTGATGCCCAACCCCTACTACATGGATATCCAAACCGAGATCCGGTGGTCAATGCGATCCGTCCTCATGGATTGGCTGGTTCAGGTTCACCACCGATTTGCTCTCCTCCCAGAGACACTGTTCCTTACTGTGAACTATATCGACCGCTTCTTGTCAGTTAAGATTGTGTCACTTAACAAACTGCAGCTTGTCGGAGCTACAGCGATTTTCTTGGCTGCAAAGTACGAAGAGATTAACTGTCCTTCGGTACAAGAAATTGTCTACATGGTCGATAAGGGCTACACCCCAGAGGAAGTTCTCAAGGCGGAACGGTTCATGCTCTCAATGTTGCAATTCGAGCTTGGCTGGCCTGGTCCTATGAGCTTCCTCCGACGCATTAGCAAGGCGGATGACTACGATCTGGAGACACGCACCCTTGCCAAGTACTTCTTGGAAGTGACTATTATGGACGAGCGCTTTGTGGGCAGCCCCCCGAGCTTTATCGCTGCGGGCGCTCATTGTCTTGCTCGTCTGATGTTGAAGAAGGGCGACTGGGTAAGTGGATCATAGTCTGCTGCTCCTCTCTGGATCTTGTTACTAACACACGCAGACCCTCGCCCACGTCCACTTCTCTGGCTACACAATGGCTCAGCTGAAGCCTCTGATCTCGATGATCTTTGATTGTTGCCAGGATGCCCGTAAGCACCACAGCGCCGTGTTCGAGAAATACGCGTCGCAGAAGTTCAAGAAAGCGGCCACCTATGTCCAGGCCGAGATCAAGAAGGGATTTCAGATTTCCTTCCCGTCTCCGCCGATGCTCCGGAGCAGCCAGTTCGCCGATGTTGAGGATGACGACTCATTGTCCGTCTTACCTCGCCATCCTACGGCTTGCGAGGCATGAGGGGCCTTTGACTCGCTTTTTCCCTGGCTGTTCGCCAGTCTTCGATTCGATGTATAGATTAACCACGAGACCCCGCGGGAGCACCGTCTTCGTCAACATCCACGCAGCATATCACGGATTTTGCTATGCGTTTTGGGAACGGCAATTCGCGTTCTTGTTCTGATCTTCAACCGAACATCGGCAAAGTTACCGAGTTTGGAGTCACTTCGAGTACTAGTACCGCGATTGCAACTACGGGGGGCCTCTCACTAATACCCGAGAGCACCCATTTTCTTGAGCGCTGGGCTGATTGACCGACCGACAGACAGCGGAGGCCATTCTTGATGACAAAGCTGTTTGTCGCTTTGGCTACCAGCAACGCCAGGATCTTGATCCCCGATGTTTACGATACCACCCTCAACCCATTGACGAAGTGACGACGCTACAGCATACTCATTGCGACGGGGCATTTCTCGCGATTTCCTTTCTGTCTTATTTGCTTTGTTTTGTCCCGGTGAGGACAGGGGTTTTATTGCTGGCAGTCAGAGAGCCAGCAACATGGTCTGCTTTGGCGCACATGGAAGGTTAGGGCGGCTGATCACTTGTGATCCGGATCCCACGACGGGGATGATACTTTCTAGAGGTCTGCATGTGTACCTTCGTAATATTACTCTTAGATGGCGTTTGGGGCGGCGGATCTCTTCATTTCCTTTATGAAAATGAGAAATACTAAGCATCCCAGGGCAGTCTTTGGAGGCTCGCTGGTCAAGTAGGTCACCAATAGAAATGACGATAAAGTTCTTAGAGTTTTGTTTGCGTCGCCATTGACAGGGCTGCCACTAGTGCAAAGTATGTCCGACCGGTTCCAAAGGCTTCCATCCAGTTGGAGACAAGCGACTGCGCAATGCTGTCAGGACTGTCTTCCCCCTCCGAAGTATTAAAGGGTCCTGTTTGCGGCACAAGGCGACGGTTATGTGAAACTCCGCCATGTCAGTGACTTCATTGGCGCAGTGGTGTTTGGAAAGCTCTTTCCCGATGTCCCCGACCATGATCCAATGGCCCGCCTCGACGTCCAGCCTATATCAGTCACTAGACAATCCCTTGGAGGACTATTCGCGTGGTACCCCGTAGCTCGGCAGACAGACCAAGGTCAATCAATGCCGGGAGGGTATTATTCTTCTCCACGTTTTCGAATATATAACGGGAATAACTATCAAGTTTGTTCAAACCCAATCGCCCTGGAGCTCACCCTGCAGCGCAGACTTATGAAAACCCCCTCCCTAAGAAACGAAAACTCCCGGAAAAAAAACTTCCATCAGGTATCACTTGATGTGCACCCTTTGGAGCACCAGCGTCGGTTGACATTATTCGGTGTTCTAATGCAACCGGCCGTCTCCAACGGCAAATACCAACACAGACTCGAGGGGTTAGTTTGAGGGCTGACGTTGAATCAAACCCCCCACGCAGCCCTCGTGCAGTTTTACGTACATACATCGGAGAAAAAGTTGCAGCTGAGCTGGCTTCTGTCTCATTGTGTAATGGGTCCTGCCTGGGCAGAGGCTGGCGTCAGCCTCGGGGGTCCGTGCGTTCCTGACCCCCACTCACCTGCTGTGTAACTGACGGATAGTTCCTTTGCGTGATGTGAATGAGCCAAAAAGAGCGAGAAAAAAAAAATTGGGACCCATAAAAAATTGTTCAAGCAGCCGGTTGTCGGCGAAGCTCCACGAAATATTTCGCGATTCTAATCTCCCCTAGATCTCCACCTCCACACTTCTTTTGTCCCCCTTGATTCTTCTCCCCGCTGGCAAGCCAGATCCAAGCCAGCCCAGTCCTTCGTTGCCATTGACCAGTCGGATCCTGGTGCCCGTTGGTCAAGCTCTCCTGGAACTTCGTTCAATAATAGCGCGCTAGCGTTGAAGCGAAGGAAAAGCTCCTGCGTGGCACCCTCCTCTTTTTTCTTTTACCCTCTGGATATTGTCCACCGCGCGAGAATTCTACCCGAGACCTGGCCCCATTCCCAAATTGACTCACTCTTTCACGCAGTTTAACACCATATCTCCCATCAAAGCCAGGCCAGATCCAGCATCGATAACCCCGCAGCTACGCGAAAACTACAACACGTTCCAGCATCCGACCGATACAGCTGGCAGAAACTTGTCGTCTTTGACCAATTGGAACTGTAGTGATCGTTGGGTGAACTCTCGAACCATCGGTCGCCATGTCCAAGGTCGCAAAGGTCAAGGAGGCGGTCAAGGAGACCCTCGTCGGTCACAATGATTCCGAGCCCGCACAGCTCTCAATCCAGACCAAGGCTCGTTTCAACGGCCACGCGATCAAGGACCCCGAGACGGGAGAGCTCTTCTTAGGACCCAATGAGTTCATCAATGCCGTCGCGCCGCCCAATGAGGACTATGTGAGTCGGCATGATATACCACTGGGCGCAATCGCGCGCGATTTTGTTACTGACGCGCATGGATGCGGAAACAGCACAAGATCAAGCGCGAGCAGTACTCCATCCTCTTCAACGTGGCCGACCGTAAGAACAAGGGCAAGGTGTCCCTTTCCGACTGGGCTTACTTTGAGAACCTGCTCAGCAAACCTGACGCCGAGTTCGAGATCGCCTTTCGCCTCTTCGATGTTGACCGACTCGGCACCGTGAAGTACGAGGACTTCCGTCGTCTCTATGAGCTGAACAAGGGACCTGGCAGTATCCCCTTCGACTGGGATTGCGAGTGGGCAAAGCTGTATATCGGAAGCAAAACCAAGAGACACAACATGGACTACCAGCAGTTCTCTCAGATGCTGCGCGGCCTCCAAGGCGAGCGGATTCGTCAAGCCTTCCAACTTTTCGACAAGGATGGCGATGGGTACATTGAACCTGAGGACTTTGAACGCATCATCATGGAAACTTCCAAGCATAAGCTCTCGGATCACCTGTTGGCTAACCTGCACACCTTGTGCAACATCTCAAAGGGTAGCAAAGTATCGTACGCCAATGTGCGTGCCTTCCAGAATATGATCAAGGAGATGGATTTGGTAGAGCTCATTGTGCGACGCGCTTGCGCCAAAAGCTCAGATGGGAAGATCACCAGGACCGAGTTCCTCAACCAAGCCGCCAAGACCACGCGGTTCTCTTTGTTCACCCCCATGGAGGCCGATATTCTCTTTCACTTTGCCAGTCTTGATGAGCCGTCTGGACGTCTGGGTCTCAGAGATTTCGCCAAAGTGCTCGACCCCTCGTGGAGAATCCGTGATGATGGTGACGGCACCCGCGCCGTCGCTGCGGCCAAGTCAACGGGTCAGGCTTTTCTCGGCAAGGCTCTGGAGTCTGGATACGGTTTCGCCCTCGGCAGTATTGCAGGTGCCTTTGGCGCGTTCATGGTGTACCCGATCGACCTGGTCAAGACCAGGATGCAGAACCAAAGAGGCGCATCGCCCGGCCAGCGCCTATACAACAACTCGATCGATTGCTTTAAGAAGGTGATTCGCAACGAGGGTTTCCGGGGCTTGTACTCGGGTGTCTTGCCGCAATTGGTCGGCGTCGCGCCTGAAAAGGCGATCAAGCTGACGGTAAACGACCTTGTCCGCGGTTGGTTCACCGATAAGCAGGGCAAGATTTGGTGGGGCTGGGAAGTTTTTGCTGGTGGCGCTGCTGGTGGCTGCCAAGTTGTAAGTCGTGCCTTGATGTCTTCTCGGGGCCGAGGCTAACACACGTAGGTCTTCACCAACCCGTTGGAGATTGTCAAGATTCGTCTCCAAGTCCAGGGAGAGGTCGCCAAGAGTGTTGAAGGTGCCCCGAAGCGCTCGGCAATATGGATTGTCCGTAACCTCGGTCTGGTCGGCCTGTACAAAGGTGCATCAGCGTGTTTGTTACGTGACGTTCCCTTTTCGGCAATCTACTTCCCGACATACTCGCACCTAAAGAAAGACCTCTTTGGCGAGTCACAGACCAAGAAGCTCGGTGTCCTGCAGCTTTTGACCGCTGGTGCCATCGCCGGTATGCCAGCGGCGTATCTGACCACACCTTGCGACGTGATCAAGACCCGTCTCCAGGTTGAGGCCCGCAAGGGCGATACCACCTATACCGGATTGCGTCACGCGGCCAAGACGATCTGGAAAGAGGAAGGCTTCCGCGCCTTCTTCAAGGGCGGCCCTGCTCGCATCATGCGTTCCTCGCCGCAGTTCGGTTTCACACTCGCGGCGTACGAGCTGTTGCAGACAATGTTCCCATACCCGGGCAAGTTGGCCGAGAAGCCGGCCATGGCTGAAGTTGTCTCGACGCTCAAGGACAAGGCGGTCGACAGTCCGTTTTTTCGCTCGCGCAACGCTCTGAAGATGTTGCTCGACCTCGATGAGCATTTTGGTCGTACGTCGTTGGGCCCCAGTGAGACGGGCTGGAAGGCGATTCCGGGATGGATGAAGGGCAGTGATGCGACGCGTTAGGCGATGGCTTGATGGCGAGAAAATGTTTTTTTTGGTCGCGACTTTCGGGACAGGTCTGTTCCCCCATTTTCCTGGGTTAATGACGAGGGGTTCCGGGCGAAGAATTTGGGTGCATTCGGCTGCATGGAGAAAGAGGTCCTCCGATGAGGGGTTCGAGGGGGCAACTCCGGTTCGCATACACCTTTTTGTCTTTTTCTTTTACCGAGGGATGCATTTGCATGCGCATATCGACAAGTAGAGCCCGGCGTTTATTGTGTGCACAGGGTAAACAGGCGGACGGCGGTTGATGATTTTTGGCTTTTCCTTTTGTAGATGTATGTTTCTCTTGTTGAAATGGGAATTCTCTCACGGTGCCGAATAGGAGTGTTTGGTCAAGGGAGAAAAGTGAAGCAAATGTGGATTGTTCCTCGGTAATAATGCCGGCTTGTTGCCGATTTCATAGGGTAATGGGTTGCAACTTGGTGCGGTTGAGCGGAAGTGTGAAGATCAACACCGTCAAAGTTTTCAAGGTTTTGGCGGTATCGGCAGCACCGGTAGCGCCTGCTATTTCTTCTCTGTATGATTCAATGTGGCGACCGGAATTTTTGATACCATGCTTAAGTTGCACATGATTTCACATGTTCCACGGGGAGGTGTTGCTGTGAGACTGGTTTCTTTTCACATCAGCATCACCCATCCAACCGTCTCTGCTCACTATCATCATCACAAAGATACCCCTTTCCCTTATCCTTGCAGATTTTCTTGTCCTCCCTTGATTTCGCTGCCACCGCCGTAACAGGAAGAGGTAAAAGCCCTCCCCCTCCCAATCCAATGTCTTGACCAGAAATATCCTGCACCATAACACTCTCCAACCACGCAACATACCCTTCAAACCCCGGCGGCGCATTATACACCCTCCCGCGCCGCACCCCGCGAACCCCCTCGAAGCATCGGAGCGCATCGGTGCCGACCCCGCCCATAAAGGTTGCCTGCCAGAGGGAGAGGACTAGCTCGTCGGCGTCGGAAAAGGCCCGGGTGACGGAGGCGGCGGGCCAGGGTGGGGGAGCGTCAAGCCGGAGGCGCATATGCCTTCTTGTTGTAAGTCACCGTTTCGGATGATGGCGAAGGGGAGCAAGAGGAGAAGCGGCAAAAGGGAGAACCGAGGATGACGGGGAAGAGGAGAGAAGGGTGACGGAAAGGGGGGGAAACTCACCACCGTCTTATCCGACCTACGTGTCTGGTTGCCCTTACCGGTGGGAACCATGGCCGCAAGCGCGGCAGTGCAGTGAGCAGGTAGTCGTCGGCGAGGAAGGCATTGTGCTCATAGAGCACCTCGGTGCCCTCAGCGTGGGTTTGCGCGCATACGCGCAGGATGGCGGGATACAAGAAGGGACGAGGCCGGCTTGGGGGAGGCGGCTGTTGCAGGGGTTTGGGTTGTGCGGTGTTGGTGTTGGGATTGTTGACGTCGGTCTCGGTTTCAGTTTCGAGCTCATTGGGCGGAGAAGGAGGCAGGTTGTTCCCGCTAGCGAGAGTGTAATAGTTGCCCACGTAGCCGAAGCTGGTGGACGGTGGTGGGAATAGAGTGTGGCTGCTGTCATTGCTGTTGTTAGGGCATTGGCTTGAAGGGAAGGGATTTGCGTCCGGAGGTAAGTAGAGTAGGTGTTTGTAGATCTCGAGGCGGATTTCCGGTGGCATGGTGAGGAGGATCGGGGGTGGGTATGATGGTCGCATTTTTGACGGAGAAACTCTTTTGACGTGGTGTTTTTGAAAGCGGCGAACTCCCGGAAGGTGACCACTTCATATAAACCAGTCGGAGGACAGAACAACAATGTGTCCTGCTCCAGTGCAACAAGTGCTTCCGGAGGGAAACCTACGAAAAAGCTGAGGTGAGATGAATGGCTTTCTTTCCGGCCGTCTTCGCAGGCAACTATTTTGTTGTTTATTGCCAATCCGGCCTCCTTCTTTCTTATCCCCACGTCATTGAAAGAAAATGAAATCCTCCCTTCTCTTTTATGACCCGAGCTGGATACTGCGTTGCCTCATCCTCTCGCATCTCGTCGTTTGAATGACGTAGCAAAGAGTCCGAAGCGGAGTGAGCCAAGGCGAGCGAGCGAGCGCAACCAGAAGAGGCCACCTCGGGGCTACTTATATAGATAGGTAGGCAGCCGTGGTGTGTAGTTCTTCACCCGGGGACGGAGTCAAGCCGAGGGAGCGACGGACGGAGCAAAATCGGTCTTGGATAAAGCCGCTCGGGGATGTCATCTACACCGACGGTCATGACAATGCTTCCCCGTTTCAGCGCCGCCGTGCTGTTGTGGTTGCGAGAGGGCTTGCTGAAATCCTCAATTCCTTCCCTGTTCCATTCCCCAGGATGTAACTTCCTGGGAGGATAGCGGGGCCAAACCGAACAGTCCGACCGAATCCCCCCCCCAACCAAGAAGGCTCCAGGGCAAACCCACTGAATTCGCCAAGACTTGCCCTTTCACAGCACGGCAGTGAAGCACAAGGAAGCACAAACGACGCCAAAGTTGGTTCAGCTCACAAATCAGAGGCTCGTATAACACGACACACACAACAATCATGCAGAGCTTGACACCTTTTCTCGCGTCGCCTTCGCATCCATGACCGACCTTCGTATCCATTCAGGAATTTCTTGACTAGCGTTCCCGAATTCCGGTCCTAGATTCCGTTTCAACCTTGAACAGCTCACTCTTGGCAATTTTTTTGCCCTTCACATGCAATGCGTGATCCTCGTGCCTTCTACTTCCCCTGATCGGTCAGCGGTAGTCTCCTCCATCCCCACAAGCTGACCAAGATCTGGCCTTGCAGCCTATTTCGGGCCATGGCAGATACCGGGCACTGCAGTGTCGCAGTGCTGCAGTATGGGACTACGCAGACAGGATGACAGGTACACGCTGAAAATACTAGTGTAGGTTGTGCAGTGAGCAGGCAAGACCTGCCAAAAAGTCATTCGAACTTGTGGGCCCCGGATTCCGAAGGATCGGGACTACTGCAGCGCATACCGAAGAGGGGGCCAATGGTCGCTAATACCTGCTGTAATACGATGGAGGATTTGCGCACTTCCGGGCACAACCAGTTTTGCGTCGGAATCAGGAGGTTCCGATGAATATTACGCCTTTTGCGCACTCATGTTGACTGTCACACCTATACAATCCGCCCTGCCATGTCCCTGTTAGTGTCACATGAATTCAGCCCTGTCCTTCCTCTTCCAACGGTACTTCGTGCCCTCAACCATCTTGATACTCCGAACCTGAGAACGCCAACTCCGTCAGCAATCTTCTACCGCCTGACCAATTCAAGTGGTCGCCGTCATTGGTGAGGCACTGCTCGGCGCCACACTACTCGGCGCTCCCTGCGATCCCGACCCGAGCCCTGTTTCTTCCCTAAGCATCTTTTCTGCCACGGCTGCCGCAGGATGGGTTGAGCTGATCTTGGCAAGTAGCAAACGCGCATGCGCCGCTGCCGACATTCTCACATGAGACGAACCGGCGTGCGTACCTGCGTAGGCTGCATAGGATTCACGATCAATTAGGCTCGCTGAGGTTGTAAATGAGGCCTCATCACCGGGACGAAGATGAACATCATCGACCAGCGACCCGCCCTCCTCCATACCGAGACTGAACAAGCCCGAAGCACATATGAAGTATGGCACAAGCCCCGAGACACGTCGTAAAGTGAATAGGTCATCGTACGACTGACCCAGTGCCAGGATAGACTGTGTTGCTTGGATGCAGACCTCGTCGGGCCGAAGGTCGCTGCCGTCCAGAACGAGGTGAACGAAGGGCCTGAAGGCACAGAGGAGACAGAAATGGTAGTACATGCTATAGTTGTCAGGCCAATGCCTAATATGCGTTTGGTTCACTCACTGGATAAAGAGCACCCATGGCGTGCGGCCCCCATCTGGCGGGAGCAAGGAGAAAAAATCCGAGTACCAGTCAAGGCATTTATTGTAGACGATGGGCACCTCACGAGAAAGAGCCTGCGGGTCGGACTGGGAAGATACGACAATTTGGTAAGTCCACTCGGTAATTTGGAATAGGCTAGTCGCGATCAACTGAACATTCCATGGCCGAGTGTTGGCGTCTGCGGAAAGGCCTGTCAGTGTTAGCCCACACTCTTGGGACAGATCTGACGCATGTACTGGGCATGGGACCACCTTGTGCAGGGACGCTGGAGTCGCCACGGGGTAAAGAATTTGGCGAAAACAGCTCCTCTTGGGATGTGATATCAGGGATATTAAATAACAACCCTGTTGTAAGTGAAAGCATGCTAAACCCACAAAAATCAGACTAAGCTAGCGACAATGGGCTGAACGACAACATACCGAGATAAGGTTACTGCTCCGCAATATGTGATCTTCCGCGCCCGAATATACTCCCCATCTTCACTATGAACGCGCCGGCAAAGATCCTGGATGCTTGCCACAAACTTCTCAGCAAGCTGCTTGCTTTCGACCTCTCGGCCGCAGCGCAGAAGATAGAGCGAAAGCATGCCTAATGCCTGTATATCGGGAAGTCCGTCGATCTGCTGGACCGTCTGAAGCATCCCGCTGGCCTCGTCAAAAAAAACTTGGCTCCTCAGCCAGCCCGAGGGCAGGAGGCCGGCATCGTCGCTTGACTCGTTTATTAGCCGTGTCGACAGCGCGAGAATTGCGTGGACCAATGCGGACGAACAGAACTGGTTACACCCGCCGATGTAGTCACGCAAAAACAACTCTTCGGAAAACATGCAAAACGGGAGGTAGTCCCACGTGCGAAGCGCGTCAATCAGATGACGGATGTGTGCCTTAGTCCAACCCGTACGTGTCCACGTGTCCGTGTTGCCGTGCGTCGAGTAAGCGTCGAGTGGGAGCGGGGGGAGGGAGAGGATCGTCGACCGCATCTTCTGCTTTTCGGGGGACTCCTCGATGAGGGCATTAGCGAGCTGAATGTTTGGGCGGCAGGAGCGCCATGACATGAGTTGGCTGAAACAGGAAGTTGAGGTGGAGCGATGTATGTGTGCCCTCGGCCCTGAAGAGCTCGGAGACGGGCCGGTGCTAGAACTTTGACTATCTGTTTCGGCGTAATGGTACTCTTTGAGAACTTCGTGGCGTGTGATGGTCCCATCCATGAGTCCTTGGAGTACCCTCTTGCACATGAGTGGGTCCGCGATGGAGGCAACGGCTCGGAGCAGAGTATCGCTCTCCGCCGAGTCCTTTCGGAGTCGCGCTGTTTCAGCCCGCAGCTCGCCTTTTGACTCGCGCCGGATTTGGTCATAGACGCAGCTGTCGCCCGACTCTTTGCACCTCTCGCAGGGCATTTCGCCGTCGCACTACACATGCAAGCCCAGAATTAGCATTAGACACTCCTCGAAGCGTAGTTGATAGGATTGACGGGTTATTAGCGTTGTAAAAAAGGTTCACACCTTTGCCCGTTTCTTGCGACATCGCTGGCAGGCGATTCGTGTTTGGGCCCGCAGCGGCATGGTTGTAAGAGTACAGCGCAACGTGTTGGTTGTGGGGGCGCCTTATCGACACATCATTCCCATGTCAGGGTCCCGGCCGGGTCTAGGCCTCATGATGTATGGATTCGGGGTCCCCTCTTGACTGCTGGCTGTGACGTCACAGCTCTCGATGCCAAGAACCCAAGGGTCCTGTCGGCAGATCGAGGGCCGTGCGCTGCCCAATCACAAGAAACCCACCCAATCGCGTGAGACGGAGGGGTTTGCCGTCATGCCAAGGCCGCGCACAGCTCAGCCCTGGTAAGACTGTTAGCATCCGACTTTGATGCAGCCAACGTTGATGCAACAAGGCCATTGATTCGCGATATGGCTTCGTTTGGGGTTGGATAGCAGACCGTAAAGGATTGCGGTATTCGAAGGCATTCAAACTTTACATTAAGGTCTCGGACGATAGGTAACATCGCCGGAATGTTTTATGAAGATTCGCTCGCGCTTGCCGCAGTCAGCGAAGGTGCTGAGAATCCGGCCAAGTCCCACGCTAATAATCGTTCAATGGTTGGGGCTCTCATGGTCCATGCAGGCCGGAGCAAATGCTCCCTTTCTCATTCAACTCGCATTGCCAACACGCCACCCAACAACCAACCTTCGCCCCGTCCCACACCCGCGACGGCATCACCAGGATGGTAGTCTTCGGGCCGCTCGAGTTCATCTCGGGCCTCTTTGGGTGGATATACTTCTTCGCCTGGTCACTATCGTTCTATCCTCAATCGCTGCTCAACTTTCGCCGCAAATCAACGTCGGGCACAACGGTCGACTTCCCTTTGATTAACTGCTTAGGCTTCTTTGCCTACTTTGTTGCCAACCTTGCTTTTTACTACTCGCCTCTAATACGCTCCCAATACGCGTCACGCCATAAAGGATTGACCCCGACAGTTCAGTTCAACGACATTACCTTTGCAGCCCACGGCCTGCTGCTCTCGCTTATCACCACGAGCCAGTACTTCTTTCCTTCGGCCTGGGGCTTCCGACCGTCAGTTGGTAACCGTCCTAGCCGGTTTGTACTGGGCATCTTCTTCGGCTGTATTGTCGGCGTCATCGTCGTCCTATTCGTTGTACTAGGATCGCCAGAGCGCGACAGACTCGCGCCCGCACGCGGCGCTTGGGTGTGGCTGGACGCCATTTACGCCATCTCCTATGTCAAACTGGTTGTGACGCTTGTCAAATACACGCCACAGGTCGTTGTCAATTACAGAAACAGGTCAACTGTGGGGTGGAGCATCTTGCAGATTCTGCTCGATTTTGCGGGAGGCATCTTGAGCATCGCGCAACAAGGCGTCGACAGCTACCTGCAGGGCGACTGGTCGGGAATCACTGGCAACCCAGTGAAATTTGCTTTGGGGAACGTCTCTATGATTTATGATGTCATCTTCATGACCCAACATTATATTTTATATCCCGACGCTGAGGGCAAGACTGAGGAGGAAGATGCGCTTCTGAACGATGAAGAGAGGCGGGTTGACTGATCTGTCGTAAATTAGTTACCAAATATTGTAGATATATCAAGGGGCGCAGTCTCGTGTTTGAATCGTTATTACTTGGTTAGATAGGGATGGGCCGGGAGTCGCCCCTAACACCGCGATACCCTCACTCGATAGCTCAGAACTAATTTCGTGCATTCTCAATTCGCCAATACACCTACGCAACCATACCAAGACCTCTAGTTGTTACAGTGACTCCTCAGAGTTCCAAAATATCGCTGACTTTGGGCAGGCTAAGGTTTTTGAGTTTCAAGACATTTCACCCTGAGCGGGATATGCTTCATCTTGCTTATATAGGGAAGACCTCCTATTTTTGATGTCTTCTGAGGAGATCTCTGGACGGATTTGCGCCACAAAGCTTAGATCTCGGAGGGGCAACGACATCGATGCCCACTACATCTCCATAAAGCAGCTTCGGCCAGGGGTAATTTAATGAAAATTATGGCTTCGAGCCACCTACCGACCGGAGGCAACGGGCCAATGACAAGATATCTGGGGGATGCCCAGGAGCTACGAAGACACGGCTATTGATGCCCTTCTGGTGAGGCAAGGTAAGCCATCGGATGGAGAGGGGAAGAGAAATGAAAAGCGGCAATGGTAGAGAAGCATAGGTACCTCAAATTTCCACCCCTCTCTCTCACGACTGTAGCTGATGGCTGCAGACGGAGTGCATCTCTATTGGCTTCAACGACAGGAAGTGCGTCTCTTCCCGTCTTTGCAAACTAATGGTCCAACTCTTCAATTTGCCTGCACTCAGTCCTCTCCGTCTCCTCGTGAACTACATACCGCAAAACACTCTTTAAAGTTGATGGATTCAGACATAACAAACCCTCCCACGGCTGCTAGGGAAGCCGCGATCTCGGCATAGGCGGAGGCCCCATGGAGTTGTCCTTCCTCACACAAGACATTGGGGGAGAGGAGGCAAGTTTCTTATCAGACCCAAGACCCGCGATTTCGAGAATCTCAGCCGGCGTTGTTTTGATATCCAATGACATGCCGGGCGTTCCCCTCCGTTGCCTCCACTCATTCCCTACGCGGTGCCACGGTCCAGCGAATGCTTCAACATCAGACGCAATCTCCAGCTCCCGGTTTATCCTCGCTGCAAACATGGGCGGCTCCCGGGCCTGGAGGCAATGAAGCTCACCATAGCATATGACCCGGTTGTAGCCGAAATGCATCTTCAGCACGGTATAAGCGTGGCACGAAGCCCAGTTTTTGAGCATCTCGATGTTTTCCTGTTCGAGCCTTTTCTCTCGTACAGCTCTACGCTGTAGACATTTGAACCGGGCTGTCACAGCCCTGGCTAACCTCGCCCATGCTCCGGAGGATATGCTGGAGGTTTCCACTGCTCTTGCGAGATTGGCCAGCTCGTCGTTGGTGCTAGCTATCCGTGCCTCGTCCCTAGCCTTCCACCCTCGTTCGTGGCAGCTCTGGCAAGGGTGAAGTAGGGAGAAATAGCGGATGAGGAGGATTATCGCTTCCCCTTGGCACATGGCGTCGTTGTCACGCCGACAGTGAAAGGGGAGCAGGTCCTTGCATTTGCAGCTGAAGTGGATTGTCGCAGCGCAACACATGTCGCCGTTTGACTACTGAAAGGCAGAAAGAGATAGATTCACTAAGGTAGGTAATTTCCACGGTTACGCATCTCTCGTCATATAGAATGCCGCTGCCATCGGGACAAACCTCCATGGCTGATTCCCAGCCGAGTGCGAAAGAAGGTCGTCAAAACACCCACTAACACGAGCCCGTCGTTGCCGCAGCGTCGGCCCACTTCGACTGCTTGAGTGGATCGACAAACCTTTCGACTTGGGCGAACAGACTTCCGAAGACGCAATGACTTGCGAACGGCGCAAACATCGAGACGACCTCACGCCCACGTATCATATGAATCAAGCCCCCCCTTTTTCTGTGTGGCACCCCCTAAGTACTTCGTACGCTATTACCGCTCCCTTGCGGCATTTGGCCATATTTCCCAATGACGCAGACAGAGTGGAAGCCGTGATACCTGTCCTACCTAGGTAAGTAGCTAGGCTTTCAGCGAACCCAGGTTTTTCTGGCCTCGGTGTTTGTAAGTGGGCCTGGGGCTCGGACTGGCGTTCTCCACCAGGGGGAAACCCAATCGCAAACAAAAGAAAGCCCTCTTGCTCCACTCGTTTTCACGCACTGAAGTGTAGAATAAAAAGAAAAAGAGCATCCTATTCTAGCAACACAGGCGGCGACGCTAGCAACTCCCGGGCTTGGCCGAGGCCCGGCTAGCTCAATCGGTAGAGCGTGAGACTCTTAAGGAGTTCCTCCGTCATCTCAAGGTTGTGGGTTCGACCCCCACGTCGGGCTCAATTCCCGTCTGGCGATCGAGTGTTGTGAGCCTTCTTTTTTTTTTTACTCTCACTTCCCCCCGCTCCTTGGATACACAGTTTCTTCCCAAGAGTGTCACGCATCAACGAACTTTGGAGGAGGAGTCCTGCTGGACGCGTTACGTGTATAAATGCAAAGTTAAAAAAAAACAAGGTCTATTGCAGTCTAAGGGGCCTGCCTCCCCCTTCCCATCTAGCCGACCAAAAAGGGAAAAAAAAAGCGCTATTTCAACAACTTTCTCCATAATTTAACATCTTGGCTGCTCTCCAGGACGCCCGCTTGCTGAACCTTCGTGAAACGCAGAGAGCCCCTATAAACCATCCAAGACCAGAGACTGCATATACACCTCATGAGATGCTGAGCTCAGGGAAGAACTGAGCAATCTTGGTCGGATTGCCCGCGAACTCAGTCCTCTCTGGTGTGACAGGGCTCTGTTCCTGTAACGATGGGGCTGCAGAGAGCGCCTCAATTGTAGTCAGGGATGTTCGTTTCTTCTTGATGTTACCCTGTGCTGGCTGCTGCTGTGGAGGCTGTTGTGGCGGCGGCATATTCACTGAGTAGATGTCGGGCGCTGGCTCAATGTGCGAGAGAGGCGTCCGGACTTTTGGGATGCTAGTTTCAGGGGTCCGTGACCGAGTATTGCCGAAAGGGATAACAGGAAGGAACTTCTTCTGCGTCTCAATCTCAACAGGAGGTGTTGCTGCGGGAACGGGAGTGCCCAGCCCTGCCGTGGCTTTCTCGTTGGCTGCGAGGCCTTTTGTGCGCACATAGGCCGCAGACCGGCGGTGATGAGGGTTGCGATCAAAATACTGATCCATGATAGGGTGGACCATAACCATTTGATTGTGGATCGTCACGATGGAATTGGTTGGCACGTTCACCCAGTTCTCTGAGCATGCCGTTAGCAACCATTCAGGAGACAGAGGCTCTAAAACCTACCTCGCTCAAAAGTCAAAGGTTCGCTTGCGACCAGCACAACGTCGGCGCCGTTATCGCTACGCGCCATCTGGTAGTCTCGGTTGGTGGGATCTGGCACCCTCGTCTCCCAGAGTGTACCCGACGAGTAGTACAGGCTAGCAGCTTCGTCTGTTGAGCTACCTACGTATCGCGTGCAGATGACGGTGTGGCCGTCTGTCAGCGCAAAGTTCAGCAGGCTCCGGGTGTCGACGTTCTCAGCATGGATGACACTTTCCGGAATTCCGTCGATCAACTCGTTGATAATGTCAATGGTCTTCAGCATGGCTTTTCTGAGTACCGTCGGTCCGAACCCCTCAGAGGGCTGGGAGCTGGGATCGTAGCCTAGGCGCTCCAATGTGTCGAGGAACAAGGCAAACGCCCACTCGCTGTCGGTGCCTCCCACAACGCCGAGGTACCACTTGTCCGCCAGCCGCTCGCCCAGGCGCCGCTTGATCTGCTTCCACCCGCCCAGGCCGCCATTGTGCATCCACATGAGACTACCATGGCAGAACGGGTGGCAGTTGTCTTCGCTGAGCGTGCCCTCGGTGGTAGCGCGGACGTGCGCAAAAATCAGGCGCGAGGCTGTCTTGGAGGCGAGACGCTGGAGGTTGGAGCAGTTCCAGGCAGGGGTAGTCGAAGTGAAGAGGCAGGGTGCAGCGCCCAGCTTGGGATTGGTGTAGAAGCCAATGCCGAAGCCATCGGCATTGTTCTGACCGCGGCGCGTGTCCTGTGCAACCCACAACCCTGGTTAGCTCTCTCCGGGATGCGCTGTGGACTCGGGCCGGTTTTGCACTTACAAGGCGGAGGCGAGAATCGAACGACTGTTTGAGAATCGAATGCGCCGGGTCAAGAACCAGCTTCGAGAGTAGAATTTCGTTGCTGCCTTTGTAAACCTGCAATAGAAGACGGAATTAGCCAATTGCTTGGTTCGCGAACGCGACCGCAATGGATCCGCGGGAGTCATCTCGTACTAGGAAGCGACACATGGCGGGCTTGGGCGGCGATCGAGCCGGTCGGGTCGCTTGAGAATGAAACCTCCTGTGGATTGGACCGTTTGGAAAGCGAAAACCCGGGTTATCCGCGAAGATGGATTGTTGAGGTAGGAGGAAGTAGTTGTCTCCCTGGTTCCGGCAGGCAGACGCGAAGGCGCGCAGGGGAGCGGGCACTGTGCCGCTGACGGAATCGGCTAAGGCGATGGCGGAAGCTAGGTAGCCAATTTTACAGATTTGGAGCGGCGCCCACGGTTTCCTGGTTGTTCAACGCTCTAGTGAGACCGAACAAAAATGCGCCAACGTTGAGTTCGATGGGGATATATCGACTTTACCTAAAGTTAGTATGTGCGCCCAACTGGTCACCGGAGCATGCTAGCCCCAATTGCTCCCCACGATGTCTTTGTAACGGTCTGCACTGCAGTAGGTATGCAGCGACCCTGGAAATTGTCAGTTAGTGTGGTACGCCAACTGCAACCAGGGTCATTCAGCCCTGGGGTCATCCCGCCTTCTCCTGGAAATTCTGGGACCTGAGACGATGTGCTGTGGGGCTGTCAATTGGTCAATCGGCGGAACTGCGGCCGTTGATGTAGCAGGCCGTGGGTCGTAGTGTAGATTTGTAGGCCACGTGTAGGCCTGGTGTAACTGAACAGGCAGCTCGCCGGACCAGATGCAAGTCGATCGCTGTAACAGGACGCTGGGAAGTTCGCCTTGTGCCTTCGGCACCACCCGAAGATGTGATAACGGAGCAAGGAGACTCGAGAGTCTGCCGTTGATATCCCTCCTCTTCAGAGACACAGGCGTACGATTGACCCCATGTGATCGGATGTGGTAACTACACACAACAATCGAGTTAAGTATATAAATCACATCACAAAACAAGCTGATTACTACGAAGTATTGGTTCTCGAATGCTTTACCATTTCGAACATCAAATTCCCAAGGGGCTGTACCTTGCTCCGCTGAAAGGAGGTCTGTTGAACTGGTTGTTGGCGTCGAGTGAACAACATTACAGTGTTACCTTGTTTCCAACGTACCATACGGTAGGTGTTAATACAGCCAAACCCTCGGCCGAAATTCAACTGAGCCATCTGCGGAAACACCTCGGTTATACAGCACGCAATTCTTTTCGTGTCTTTGATGCTGTGATATTAGGACAACTTTACATAATCCGTGACGGCACGACCCCCCAATATTGGTGGGGTTGTGGCTTGGCTTGGGAACCCCCTGCTACGCATTTTTGCCCGTGGTGCAACTTTGAATTGAAACGGCCGACGAGCGTCGCAAAGGATACACAATCCGCATAACTACAACCCGCCCCGAATCAGCCGCGTCCGATGCCTCCCGACATATATGTGAGGTAAAAACCGTTTCAATCCATCATGAGCGCACAGCTCCGCGCTGCCGGGGCTTTGGCCCCTCTCGCCCGACGCGCCTCGGTTCGCGCTATTCGTCACTTCCACCTCCAGCAGCTCCCAACGGGCGGCATTCAACGCGCCGATGGGCTCACGCGTGGCTTGCGGAAAGGCCCTAGATTCACGGCGAACGCCTACCACAATGCTGTCATCGTTCGGAATGCCTCCTTCGCTCGCATCCTACCCAAGCTGGTCATCAAGTTCGCTCGCATCCCCGCTCTATTTGGAGGGCTCATGGTAGGCGGCGTTGCGTGGGTTCAATATCAGGCAATCCGTAAGTCTCGTCTCCCCATTCATGTGTATCTGTTCCTAACCCAATACAGAGGTGAGCAACTCGGCCGCCGAGATGTACGGGAATATGAAGAACACCGTGACCACGACCGCTTCAAACTTCTGGGGAAGTGCTGTCGGTGTCGCTGAACAGACGAAGCGTGGTTGGGACAGCACCAAAGAGCAAATGGAGCTGCCGGAATGGCTCGACAAGATGCTGCGAAGAGATGGGGAGGCTGGTGAAGGTCGGGATGGTAATGGTCCAGGTGGCCCCGAACCACCTAAGCAAAGCAGAGCAGGTGCTACCGCTGCGGTGGTTGCATCGACATCGGCCGCTGCGTATGGATATGACCAGAGCTCTGAGGAAGATGAAAGATCGCCGGAGGAGATGGCCAAGGACGACCACATGATGTACATCACTAAGATGATGATCGAGATTCGGAACCTGCTGCAGAGGGTCGGCCAGTCGAATACCGTGACGCTGCCAGCAATCGTCGTCATCGGATCTCAATCCTCGGGAAAGAGCTCAGTTCTAGAGGCTATCGTCGGTCACGAATTCTTACCCAAAGGGAGCAATATGATCACCCGCCGACCTATCGAGCTCACGCTTGTGAACGATCCTAATGCACGAGTCGACTATGGCGAGTTTCCAGATCTCGGGTTGCACAGAATCACCGACTTTTCACTGATCCAAAAGAACCTCGCTGAGCTGAACCAGTCCGTGCCTGATGACGAATGCGTCTCGGACGATCCTATTCATCTCGTCATCCATTCCCCCAGAGTCCCAGACCTGTCTCTTATCGACCTTCCTGGATATATCCAAGTAGCCGGGGAAAACCAGCCCCGGGAGTTGAAGCGCAAAATCTCGGAGCTGTGTGACAAGTATATTCGAGGCCCGAACATCATTCTAGCTATCTCTGCAGCGGATGTGGATCTGGCCAACTCAACAGCTCTCCAGGCTAGCCGCAGGGTAGACCCAAGGGGTGAACGGACGATTGGAGTGATCACCAAAATGGACCTTGTCGACCCTGCGAAGGGTGCGGCTATTCTAGCAGACAAGCAATATCCATTGCGGCTTGGATATGTTGGTGTCATCTCCAAGCTCCCCACCCAGACCGGTCTATTCAAGCGAGATACGGGAAATCTGCTTTCTACCATCAGCCGGAACGAGAAGAGCTACTTCAGTCAGCACCCCGTGCTCTTTGGTCCCGAGGCGCACGTAAAAACAGGCGTTGTGACACTGCGGAAAAAGCTCATGCAAGTCCTAGAACACCAAATGTCGTCCAAGCTGCAAGTCACGCAAGATGCCATTCAACGTGAGCTTGAGGAAACGACATACCAGTTCAAGGTCCAATACAATGAGGAGCCGATGACTGCGGAGGCTTATCTCGCCGCCAGTCTGGACGACTTCAAACAACATTTCCACAAATATGCAGCCACATTCGGTCGGCCCCAAATGCACGACCTTCTCAAGAGTGCTCTTGACCAGTGCGTGTTGGACCAACTTGCTGCAAGGTACTGGAACAAGCCGATCGGCGATCTGTCTCCGGCGCTGCCAGAGCCGGACAATATTGCAGACCTTCCCAAGGCGGACCCCAAATCGCCATACTGGCACCTTCAGCTCGACACAGCGTCATCATCACTGACACGGCTCGGCGTTGGTCGCCTGGCGACCACAGTAGTTGCCTCGGCAGTCCAATCTAGCATCGAGCAACTTATCAACAAGTCTGCATTTGCCAAGCACCCATCGGCCCGGCAGGTCATCAATGAAGCGGCGGCAACGGTCCTTGCGGATCGGTCATATACCACAAGCGATGGAATCGAGTTTTCACTCAAGCCTTACAAATACGAGGTCGACATCCAACCGCAGGAGTGGCAGCAGGGGAGGGAGCATGTCGCTGGTGTTTTGAAGACAGAGCTTGAGCATTGCCAAGCGGCCATGAAACAGCTCGAGAACGTTGTTGGGGGTAAGAAGAAGCTGAAGGAGGTTATGACATTTGTCGACAGGGCACGGAGGGGTGATGTCGTCGTCGAGGGCGAGACGAGGAATGGTGCGGGGGGGTTCAGCGCCGCACTACTAGCCAAGGGTAAGACACCGTGAAAAACCAAATTCCTCTGGTAAGCTAACAGAACCAAAGGGCGCGAAGCCGTCTTCCTCCGGGACCGTGCCGATATCATCAACATGCGCATGCTTGCCGTCAAATCGCGGCAGTGCAAGAGCCTAGAGAACAAGTACTACTGCCCGGAGATCTTCCTCGATGCCGTTGCCACCAAGCTCACCCAGACGGCCGTGCTTTTCCTAAATGTCGAGATGCTCAACGACTTTTACGCCCGCTTCCCCCGAGAAGTTGAATCCAAGCTCGGCGAGTCCATGCTCGGTGGCGGCCTAGAGAGGTTCGCCCGCGAAGACCCCCGCATCAAGCGCCACCTAGATTTGATCAAGCGGAAGGAGCTGTTAGAGTTGGTGTTAACCAAGATCGATGGCTTGAATCGGTTGGAAGGCGTGGGCCGGGATCAGAATGATCGGGAAAGCAGATTGAGTGGGAAGCGGCCAGGAAGGAGAGGCATATTGTTTTGAAAGAATGTCTTATGATATGGCTAATCTGCATATTGGAGCCATGGCGTTTGTTTTCCTCCTCGACCTGGCTTGCTCTTTGCTTGTGTTGGGGACACGGAACGTTTGATGGGAGGCGTTTTGTCCTATTCTCACCGCTTTCAGTGGTTGTCTATGGAGATAAAATGTATTCCTCTCTTGTGTCTTGTGGTGTGATAGATCGACATTGGGCTCCGTTCGGGACGGCAACATTAGGTATATGTCTGGAATAAATACCCTTCTCAAATCTATACGTATTCACGCGGTTTCCTCCCCGTTTTTAGGGGACCAAGCATTGTGTGTGCTGTGTGATACTGGGATGAATAACTCAAACATTGGCAAGTCAAAAAAAAAGTATAAACCATGAAGTTCTTGTATACTGCTCGTTTTTGATTCGGATCCATGCGAACCCAAGAAACGTAAACAAACCCCTTGCAAATAACGTCATGCTCTCTATGCCGACAAAAGTGTTGCATTTCATTGTAGAGCTAGATACATTTATTTTCCGTCCGTACTCCACTGCACTGTTACCTCCCATCTCAAGTTCCCTCCACGCCCGTAGCCCTCACCCAACCGGTTCTGCACCACTCTTGCCAACCGACTCCTCAGCTGGCCGAGGGCACTGTCATCGCAGCCACGAGCCACACACACCTTGAGATTCGCCATAGCCAGGCCATAATGAACCTGCCAGAACTGGGCGTCGTCAACGCGGGTAACATTAGGGTCGGCCTCGATCTCGCGTACCACGGCGGACACCGCACTGTTATTGGTGCCAACATGGCTGTCAGTTTTCTTGCCGGCGACGGTGCTCAGGCTGTTGGCCGGATGGTTCTTGTCAGGATGGCCGCTGTAGCTCATCAACAGCATGAGGCCCTGGGCGATGGCTAGACGCGTTCCGAGCACGAACATGCAGCCGGCAATGGCGGCGCAGATGATACGGTCGAGCCAGACAAAGTAGGGGATGCTGACGAGCGGGAGGAGCAACATGAGCAAAGAGAAGCACATGGTGAGGAAATGGAAGGGGTTGGCGAGAATACCGGATCCGGGAAGGAGGCTGCTGAGGTAGGGGAGTGGCACACGCATGACACGGCGGATGCGGCCGTGGTTGCGCAGTCCGTAGGCGCTGATCAGGGTGCTCACTACGGCGGCCAGTGAGGCCGTGTCCACGGCTCCGGGGCTGACAATCCGCGCATCGCCGTGGCCGTGGCCATGGATGTGGGCACCGCCGCTCTCGTGTGGATGGTGCGGGGCGTGGCTGCCGACAGATTCCAGCGCATGCTTGAGATTGTGCGACAACAGATCGAAACCGCCAAACACGAGAAAAACAGACATGGCAAAGCCGGCAAGGACCTCGGCTCGTTGTAGACCGAAGGGATGGCGTATACTCGAGCGACGCCAGACCTCAAAGTTGCCGAGCACGTCAACAACTACGCACACGGCAGCTGAGCCGACGTCGAAGAAGACGAGATGCGACAGCGCCGTCATAGCCAGAGAGCCCTCGGCGCAGAAAAAGACATACATGGCCACGGCGGCATGGCAGCAACACCAGTAGAGGCGAGCGCGCTGGTCTTTCTGCATACTCCCCCAGGCCTCCTTCAGCGTTGGTATTGGCAGCGATGCGGGCAATACGGGGGGTGGCCGGGGCGGGAGTTCTTGGAAGAACGAGTGTTGCGCACTGACGGAGCTGTGTTTGTAACGATGACCACGTCGCTGGCCAACGCCCTGAAGTGAGAAAAGCCGTTAGCGGGGTAGACCAGAGTTGGAAAGTTGAATGAGACATACAGACTTCACAGGCGACGTGGAGATAACCTGCGTCTGGAAGTTGAACGGGTTCTTGAGGGCAGGTGCCGCCGCACCTCCATCGGTAGGGCCATCGTCTGAAGCCATTGTCGGAATGCGCAGCGAGCCTGCGCCTGCGCTGTGAGGATGGAGGAAGGCGGGACAGCGATCGGTCAATGCCTCGTCTCCGTGGTCGTGGGTTGCTGTCACCCCCTGCTCGCCCTCATTCCCATCGAAGTCGTCGCAGCTGAAAACAAAGGACGCGCCGCTGTCGTCGGGGCTCGTGTTAATCGTCGGTACTGAAACAATCTCTTGAGGACCTGACAGGCCCTTCGCCATTTGCCTCTAGCCCCGTGCAGCGGCCGTGATCGCACGTGTTTGGGGAGGGTCAGGACGATGGAGTTCTGTAGCTGGCAGGTGGCCCCAAAATGGCGTCGCTCCAGGGTTCGCCCGACTGGGAGATTAGCGTGGTACCTTTATTCTGACGTCGCCAAGTGCCATGCACGTCGCGATCCTTGTTGCCCAGCGCCCGACGTTGACCTGCCGAAACGGCCAGGAGATTACGTCCCGCGCGAACTGATTTCTGGACAGAAAGAATCAATTACAAAGTGCAAGAACAATCCGTCGGGTTTCCTGCAGACTTTCGTGCCCACAGACATGTTCAATTGGGTCCTGCATGGTGATTGGCGGAGTGGAATGCTGGGGTCAGGGGGTCGCAGATGGTGCCTGCCGGGGCCGATCGAGCCAACCTTTAGATGGTGGGGGCTCGAATTACGGAAGCCAGGTTCAGCCTCTTGTAATCTGCATTTTCTTCGGGACCACGACCGAAGTTCCAATTCGATCTCCACAGGCCAGCAATGGCCGCGAGCCCGACGCGCTGCTTTGAGTAATAAAGTTTCGACGAAGAAAAAGCATTCCGCACGAAGTGAAAGATGGCGAGGCGTTGAGCGGCGCAGATTCGGGCCCTGACACGCCACCCCCGTGTTCACCCGTGTTAACTGCGCGACACAGGACAGAGAGACAGGCCAGCCAAACCTTGTCCAGCCCTGCGCTGTCGTTCGCGTCATTACTCGAATACGTGTACCGAACATTACTCAGCAATATCAGAGGACAAGAGGCTTGGCTATGGACCAGACGCTCGCAAGCCCCAGCGCTCCGGCCGATCCCCCGGATATCGGCAACGTTCGGCCCCCTCCGGCGCCCACCCGCAAGCGGAGCACCTCAGGCGGCCTCTTGTCCAAATTCCCCTTTGTGCGCTCCGCTGCTGACCACACCGGCCGTCTACGCTCCCGCCGCAGCACCGAGAATATTGAGGCTGTCTCCCCAGCTCCCGACTCGCTGCCCGTTCCGTCCTTTCGCACAATCCCTGCTACCGATCCCCGCGCACCTCCGCCCCTCTCGCATGCGATCCTCCAGCATCAAGCACAGCAACAGAAAACACGGCGACGTAGGGGGTCGCTGCGGAAGGTAGCTCTGCTTGGCCGCGGTGCACAGCGGGAAAGACGGGAGGATCGCGGGTTGACCATCGACACCAAATTTCTTGGCGACGGGAAGCAGGAAAAGGCGAGTGTCGGAGAACTGGAATATACTTCCAGCCCTGACCAGCTTGTCAGCTCCGTTGGCAGCAGGCACACCCCAGCCGGCTCCAAAATCGGAAGCGACGGCATCGGCCTGGGCATCTCGGACGTTACGCCGCGCGCCAGCATGGAAGGCTACACGAGCCCGTCTGCGTCAGACGCAACACCAACCGAGGCGTCGATAAGATCGAGACAGCCGCTCACTACACCCACAACAACAACAATGCGCAGCCCGCTAGATACAACGACCACGGACTCGACTTTGACCAGCCCGAGTATAAGCTACAGTACGACTGACGATGAGGATGGCTTGCATATGGCTGGTCGTCCCCTGACGCCCTCGCTGTCTCTGTCCTCTATCAGCCTGCTCCGCCCGGAGCGGGCTTCCCTCTCTTCAGGCTCCGATTCGTACTTTGCGAGCGCACATGTACACGCTCACCCACTAGGACCGAGCACTCCGCCTCCGTCGATCCAGCACCGTCGCAGCACCATCCAGCGGGCTAAGTCGCCCCTTGCCTTGACTAGCCTGGCGGGTCTGTCCGCGACACCGCTCCCTCCGGCCGAAGGTGATTGGGACTACGCCGAGACAGAGTGGTGGGGCTGGGTGGTTCTGATTGTGACCTGGATTGTATTTGTTGTGGGTATGGGCTCTTGTCTCGGCGTATGGAGTTGGGCGTGGGATGTAGGGACAACGCCGTACGCACCCCCAGAGCTGGAGGATGACCCGACGCTGCCAATCGTGGGGTACTATCCGGCTTTAATGATACTTACAACTGTTATGGCTTGGGTGTGGGTCGTTGCGGCATGGGTGGGCATGAAATATTTCAGGCATGCTAGGGTCACCGGGGATTAGTAACATGGATGAAAGTGAGATACTGTCGGGAATGGGTATGGGCATGCGTATATATATATATATACAGTTCAGCATTGAAAGCGGGTGCTGGATTGCTTTTATGATGGGTAGTCTAGAGGATAGCGAATACGCCTATAATGTTTATGCTGAGAGCTGTTCACTAAGAATGCATGTGAGGATGATGTCAACTCTAGAAGGGAGGACTGGTGATTCCAGGTGTGAAAGCTGTGTCACGTAGGTCTGTAGTATGTATTTGATTCGAGTATCCAATGGGATCACCAGAACCCCGGTATGGGCGTCCCTCAGTGCTCTCTCGGGCAAAACGTCATGATTACACTGGAGTGTCGAGAGACAAATCAACTTTGCTCTCTCGGCACGAATATACTGAGGCTGTGAGAATAGAGTACAGGGCCTTGGATACGTCTTGCCTAGTATTCGGATTGCACAAGAGACAAAAAGGAGGGAAACAGTAAAATTAAATCGTTTTCTTCCGTTCCCCCACTTCTGCATCCATGGTAATCCCAGCACTCTTTTGAAAGGCATCGTGCCTCAAACCTAGGTACCTAGGGTTCCGGAGGTACCTACAGAAGAACACAAAAACTAACCCCACAATATCACCACACCAGCCAGCCAGGTAGCGGGTTTAGCTCAGTTGGGAGAGCATCAGACTGAAGTCCACTTCACTTACCAAAAAGCCAAACGACTTGTGCCACGAGTAGTTGGGATATCTGAAGGTCGTGTGTTCGATCCACACAAACCGCACTGTATTCCCTGTCTCTGTCTTGAGGCAAGAGGTTGTTTCTTTATTTTTTAGTTCGTGCTCTCTTTCGCTCTGTGTAATTGTGTCGGCTGTAGGTTGGTGAGCTGCTCTCCCCACGGACGCTTGATTCCGTCGTGGAAGCCAGCCTCAGAACAGAACCTGAAGCCCTCTGACGATAGAGTCTGTTGGTGGCACCCTCCCTTCTTCACAAAGACCCTTGGTTTGTGTGTACTTATGCCGCTAGTCACTGCGGTACCGGACAACTAGTAAAGTTTTTAGTTCTAGAATAAACCCACTCTCTGCAGAAACACTGCATCACTCCATCGACATGGCGCGGCGTTCATCGTCGGCAAGATCTCATCTCCATGTCAGATTGCCGCCCCGATTTACTAGGATCACCATCGACTCCATCTTTTAAACCCCTGAATCGCGCTTCTATCGGATGTTACATGCGGATCCGCGGTCGCCACAACAGCATGGGTCCCGCGGCTCCGAACCGGGGCATGATGAGATTTGAACCCTGGCCCACTCGGTGGTCACGGCAGGGCTCCCGCAATTGGCCCCGGAAGCGCTGCCAGAAGCTGCTCGGCGGCACTTTGGATTCTTTTTCAGAAAGCGCAAGGCCTCGTGGGCTCAGCCCTAACGCAGCTGAGCGTCGCCTGCAGGTTGCATCTGAGACCAAAAAAAGTAAATGCCACTCTCTTGATCTCGCTGACATTTCCTCACTCTCTCGTGCACCAACACCATGGCACATATTGATGCCAAGCCACAGGGCCAAGTTCAGTGGCCAGCCGATACAATGCGGCTGGAGGTGCTGAGCTGTGAGTATGCCGAAGACCGAGATCAGACACTGTCTCGCTTGCAACGGGAGCCTGACAAGCTTTGCGATTGGTGCTGGTGATCAGCTTGAGATATGCACGCGGGAGACAGCTCGACTGCTATATGTCCGAGCGCGCGCAACAAATGGTATCGGGACCAGGACCTTCATGCTGGATCGTCACGGAGACGGCGAGTTCAGCCGATCTGATATTTTTACTTCCACCTTTGCCCATCATAGTAGTTGAGATTCATCATTATCAAGATGCCTGAGGACGAAGAGGTAAACGGAAATAACTTGTCCAAAAATTTCATTGGGTTCCCAGATCAGCCCAATAAAGCGTAAGCTGCAGTACGAAGGGCGAGTGACGGGCCTGATCGATGACGAAGGTTGGATGCGGGAAAGGTGAGTTTGAGCTTGGGGGCCACAGCAGCTGGGATGAGACAGGGTGGGCTTCTCCAACACCAATTGGGTCCACTCTTAAGCGCTGTGCTCGGAATGCAGGGGGTCCTTGCCTTGAGGCGGCAAATAGCCTGTGAGCTCAGAGGTTCTTCGCTGAAGAATTTCTAAAACGAGCGGCGCATTTCTTTAGGCGTTTGCTCGGGCTTCCACGGCCACAGCATCTTCATGTTGATGTTTTATCTCGGAGAGACTTCTTGCTGACCTGGAACGACTTTTTGCCTTGCGTGGGACTGGGGCATCGACATGCACAGCTGGGGACGTTGTTGCGCCTTGGATCCTTGAAGAGCTGATGAGGAGAAGTTGGAGACTTGACCTTTGGCTGACTCTTGAGCCACGTCGCCAGCGCTATACGTAGGCTCTCGGGCTTTCCCAGTGGATTTCATTTTTGTAGCTCTGAGAGAAACGTTGGGGCAAACCCCTTTGAACTTGTGCCCTGTGTTCCAGAACGAGCGGGGTTGGATGTATTCAGTGGCGGAATCTCGGACCAGATTTGTGGGGGGCACGAGTTACAAGATGCTCCGACGCCGTTGCTTTGCCATCGACAGGAAAAGACCCAATGGGGTTGCAACGTGAAAAATGATCGTCATGGGCAAGGTAACCTTATGTCCACGCCCATTTGCTGCTGAGTTCAACGGGTGACAGAATCCTGCCGCCTCAATTGGTGGACTGGAGTCTAGAATACCGACCCATCAGACCCTGAGCGTTCTCAACGTCTCTTAACGAAGTGGGGGTGAGGTGGGCAGCCCAGTGCTCACGCGAGGAGCTGCGAAGTGGCGGGCCAAGAAACCCTGGCCGCGGTACAACTTTTTTCTGTCACCAGTGTGGGTGTGTTGGTGCGCTCCAAGCAGTGTCTGTTGCGCTCCAAAGGAGTCGTGGCTCCCAAAAACCAAAGGGCATCACTGAATGACGGATCCTTGAAACCGCTAGGTCGACCCGCGCGTCGACACCGGCCTCTCCACGTGTTAGCCATCCGCGTCGGTTGTGAGACAACTCGTCCTGTTGCTGCCTTGTCCTTGGCCGAACAATGGTCTTCCCGTCGAGTGCCGGCATCGACGCACCGCCGCAGATACAGAGACTCCTTTGTCCAGAGCACCAAAGCTTTCTTCAAGGAAAGACCTTCGAGGCTACGGCCGTCATGGCGCTGTCGTGATGTGTTTCCCCGCAGTTCTGCGAGTCTGGATGCTGTCTGCATTTCCATTTTGCCCCTTTCGGCCAAGGTCTGCAATGCCAGCTGCAATTCGCCTCCGACTTTTGGGCTCCGACTTTCGCCTCCGCAAGAACGCCAGAGCGTAGATACGTTTAGGTTCTTCGGCATCTTTCAGACGGGTTTTGTCTCTGCAGCATGGGGTGGCATATTGGTTCTTCTTCAGGGCATTCCGGTTAATTGCTGCTGTTGCGAAATCCAGGGTGCGCGTGCTGGGCTGCTGCCAATCCCAGTCTTGGAATTATAGCGTGCCTGCGGAGTTGCGGCGGCCTCAGGCAAGCAGCCGTTATCCTGGGCTGAAGGCACAGTGAATTTGGAGCGAGGTCCGCAAAAACCAGCGCTCCGCCTTTCGATCAGCCGTTTCGTCTACCCAGCCACTCCAACCAGGCACGGCGAGAATTGCATACCACCTTTTCTTTCTTCGCGCGCCCGTGGTCCCGAACGCCTGAACTGTTGGACTCTCCCACACCTTCCTCTTCCTCGACAGTTGCTTTTCGTATCCAGAGAAGCCGTGCCTCGAGCCGCGGCCCCCTGCGATACCCACAACCTTTCGCCGCGATTGAGGCATTTGGCCCTGACTCGCCCCGGGCCGGACAGCTCCTCGAATCCACGGAGCCAACTAGCGGACCCGACCGAGCACGACCTCTCGTCTCCCTCAGCTCCTCACTCTCGCCGATCTCTCTCCTTCGCGTCGGCGACGTCGATTTCTGTTCAATCCATCAGCGCTCCCCAGCACCGCCGTGTTTCCTTCCCTCCTACCAAGTCCAAGCGCTCGCGCGATCACCGCTCGTCATCCCCATTGACGCATAAATCACAATACCGTGTTCATCTACCAAAAGCCCCGTATAGGGGGAACAAGTGGACCGTCATCATAAAACGCCGAGCAGTACACCTGCCATATAAATTCTTCAGAACGGTAGTTTGAAAATAAATCGTCGTTTTCCCGTCTGGTGCCTCCCGTACTCTCGTGGAGGCGAGCCAAGATGAGGGAAGTTAATTTCAGCATACCGAATGTCAATAAGGCGTCGGTGGGCATCACCACCGCCCTGTATGACCGCCGCGCCCTCGACTGCACCTCGACTCTTCCACTGATCAACTCGCTCAACCACCTGGCTTACTTGACTACGTCGTCGGCACGGATTCGAGACATCTTGACCGTCGATGGCGGCATCGAGCGACTGGTCTGCATCCTAAAACAGGGTCGCAGCAAAGACATGATGGACATGTGGAAATGGAACTTAGCCTTCCAATGCGTGGTCAACATTGGTGTTAGAGGCACTGAGGCTGTCCGGACTCGCGTCGTTGAAGCCGACATGGTTCCAGTCATCGCTACTATCCTCGACAATTACATCAAGGTCATCGACAAGGCGCGCGAGAAGGCCGAGGAAGCCAAGCAAAAGTCGGAACATCATCGTCACCGCCTCAATGGGAGCAGTCGCACACACAAGTCTTCGAGCTTCTCATCCCGCTCCGGCAATCTCGATGTCGACCAGCGGACATCCCGCCGTCAAGCACCCCCGCCATCAATCGATGTGTCAGCAGCCCTAGCTGGCTCTGCTTCTGGTGCTTCGACAACGGTAGTGCAGTCGAATCCTGATGCCACCCCTACTGCTCCTCAATTCCAGGCTTCAACACCCTCTGAGGTGCCCTCCGAACGGACTCCTTTCAGCGCTCACTGGTCTCATCACCATCATCACCTCCATGGTAGTCGAGTACAAGAAGCGCGCATCTCACCGCCTCGACAGCTTATTCAGTCCCTTGCCCCCACAGTGACCCTGATGGACACTGCCGATGGTTTTGTTGGGCGGGCGCGCGAAAACGGCCGGCTGGCATCCACTACGCCATTTCACCCACCTACACTAGCTTCACAGCCCGCTTCGCCAACAACCCCACTCCCTCCCCCGCAGATCCGCTCGCCGACAGTCCGCCCTGTTTCGGCTCTGGCCCCCACTGCTAGATCACGGAGGCGGCCGTCAATCCGTCATCAGCATTCGACGTCGGTAGATGGGGATGACCCGAATGGCGACAGCATGGCTTCTGACGAGTCGCCTGATGCTGAAATGTCGGGGACTGCCGACATCCAACCCACTGTGGGGATTCAGGACATCACAATGGAAGACGGCGATGCTATAATGACTGGGGCTGCCATTGACCTCACAACACCCACTGTTTCCGAGACCCAGGAAGCTGGGACATTTAACATTACCCATCAGGGCCCGGTTGACGGGAGCATTGGCAATGCTACCACCCCGACGCAGGTCCCCACTATCGGCCTATCTCCTAACAGACCGACGATGGTCAGCCCTCCCCAGCCAACCCTACCCAATGCCAGTGTTCCCCGGTATCTCCTCGACCGTCAGGTAACGCCAAACCCGCAGATGCTCGCTGCGATGCCGAGGGAGGAAGATGTTTTAATGTCCCTTCAACTTCTGGCCTACGTCTCCAAGTACTGCAACCTTCGAAAGTACTTCCAGAAGAGCCACTTGGTTCCCAGGCTTAAGATCGGCAAGGAGCTACAGCTGCTTGACGGGGCTGATCCACATGTGGTCGAGGCCGAGCTGATCGCCGAGGAGGATAGTCGAGAAGAAGAGTACACACTGCCAAACGACCTCAACATCTTCCCTCTGGTGGAGAAGTTTACAGTCCGCTACCACAGTGCCGATATGCAGTACTGGGCCGGTGTTGTTATGAGAAACTTGTGCCGCAAGGATGACACTCGGGGAGGCATTCGGCAGTGTGCCAACTGGCAATGCGGGAAATGGGAGGAGTACACGCGTCAATTTGCTAAGTGCCGCCGCTGCCGTCGAACTAAGTACTGCAGCAAAGAGTGCCAAAAGAGCGCCTGGGCATACCACCGACACTGGTGCATCGCTGCCAGCTCTCAATAGCCCAAGGCATCGGAGCACAAGGTCGGTTTTGATACCCCCCGGTTGTCCTCCCGGGATACTCGATTCTTTCTCACGGCGCCATTCTATAATGTCTACTGCCACATATTTTTGAGCGGTTGAGCGGCATTGCCAGGCAAAATGACCTATATTCTCCGCATGCATGGCGTTGCACGATACCACACAGACGACTTCGTTTCTCCCACTAGTCCTGAGGTTCATGATGTTTTGATACGGCTCATCGCTGTTTTTTTCTCTATGGGTTCATATTTACACGACGTTGGGGCGATTCGACTTGACATACATCGGCTCCGGTCTCGCAAAGTCTACTGCCTCCGATGCAAACGGATGGAAGCACACCGAAGCGCATCTGGGCTTCCCCCACAACTCGATCTTTTATACAGCGAGCCAGACGTCAAGCTTGACAACGGCAAATCCGCTAGCGGTCCGAAGAGTATCCTGCACGCCATCCTTGTTTTTCCTGCCTTCCGTCATAACGCGCGATTCGGAGCACCCGCGATTCTATGCAGTCTTTGGCATCGGTCAGGCGCACTCGGCACTTGGATTTTTTTTTTGGAACTTAAGCTCTACTAGTAATGCGAAATGGTTGCACACTTTGGAGATGCGAGGGGGTCATGACGACAAACGCCCATCATGAACCTTGGGATCCTATCATACGTTTTCTTTTTCTTTACTTCTTTTTGTTCTCATTACGCCCCGGAATGAAGACGAACGATGCTCAAATCCTCATAAACTTTACAGAAGGGTGCGCTAAATGATGCGAAGATTGGGTGCGCTGGAGGATTAGGGTGGCTGAAGAGCTTCGTGGGGTGTATATCTCGGAATTGGATACTATCCGAGACGACGGAGTTGGAGCTTTTTGGACTATCGGGTTGGGCACTGAAGCAGGCCATATAGGGGCTAGCCAGCGAGCTGAGTGACTGACCATCACGCAGATGCAGAAGTTCGCCAAGAAAGATAGGCAGCGAGAGGTGGGAACGCAAGCGGACGCAGACGGCGAAAGCAAGTTGTGAAGTTGGTCAGGTTGGCTGGCAAAGATCGGAAATCATCTCATGTATTGTTATCGCTCTCACACCTGCACATTGGCACACTCGGGACACACTAAGCAATTAAGATACCGAGGAAATGAATGAACTGATCCCTATATTGCCGCCTTTGTCGCTCCCGGAACCTGAGAACCTGTGTCTCGCCATCTTGTGTCGTGAACTCATGATGACAATAACCCAACCCACTAGGAATGCCTCGCTTGTATATCCGCAGCAGGACACGACTCGCAGCTTTTCCCGTCCCTGGGAACTTCGCAAGAAGCGAAGAATAACAACGCCGTCAAGGCTCAAATTTGTTTGGAATTATATACCGGATGATGGATAGATAAATGCGTATTGAGCGAGTGTCTGTCATGATTTATTTGTTTGTATTCATGCTTTTGACCATCTGGCAGAGGGGGCCCACGCCTTGAACCCCTCATAAACAAAGCCATACCCATAGCACGATCTGGAAAACGTGTATTATGATATCTACAAAGTCAATGCCCAAACGATACAGCACAGCAAGAAGGATAGTTTTTCCCCTTGACGCCTTCGTTCTCAAGTTGACTTTACTTCCTGCCCGCGGTAACTTTCCTCCTCGCCTTACCTGGTCTCGGGGCTTTAAACTTTTTCCCGCCCGCACTACCACCACCTGACTTCATGCGCTTGGCACTGAAGCTGCTCATGTCGCCGGAGCTGATAGCATCGCCTGATTTGGAGTGGCGCTTCTTTCCGCCAAAGCCGTACTTGACATCTTTCTTTTGGCGCTTGGCATTGGGACCACCGCCATGATCGCCCGCGCTGAACGAGCGCTTCTTTCCGACGCCCGAGCTGGTGCTCTTGCCTAGTTCCTTTTCAACAGCAACGTCAAAAAGGTCGTCAGCCTCATTGGTGCCGAGGGCGGAGGAAGCGCCTTCTTTGCGTTCTGTGTGAAAATTGAACAGGTTAGTATATGTCAGGCTTGGTCAGGTTAGATGGAAAGACGGAAATAGAACGCACTCTTTTTAAGCAGATGGATCTTGTCGAGCGTTTCCTTCTTCTGTTTAGCCCGCTCCTGCTGCTTGGCAACTTGTACCTGCTTGCCAAACTTCTTGAGGTCGCGCTGTTTGCGCGCCTCGGCTGCCGCCTTCTTGGCTGTTGCCACATCAATCATCTTAGCCTTAACCTTCTCCATAGTCTCGTCACTGCGCACTGTCTCGGCGAAATAATCGGTTGGGCGGGTGAAAGGGACGCCCTCCTTGCAGAGCAGAGTGCGCGCCTTCAGGGCGGCCTCGAGGGACTGGTTCATGAATGCAAGCTCGCGCTGGAGGTCATCGTCGACGGAGGGGATGGCGTCGGCGGTGGGTGTGGACGAAACAACGGATTGGTGGAAGGCAAAGGGGACGGAAGAGGAGACATCAAGATTGATACGCCGCAGCGCGGCCAGTAGGCCAGGTTTGTTGTTTATGGTTTGTCGCACGCGGGTTGTGGCGGCGATCTCCTCTTCATCGGAAGAGTTCCCGATTGACAGGTCGTCGACATCAATTTCCTCCTCCTCCTCCTCCTCCTCCTCCTCTGCCTCTTCCTTATCCGCTCCGTCTTCTTTGTTATCCTCCAATTCGGACTCGGAATCTGACTCGTCTAGCCTGGCTAAATCGAAGCCATTGCCTTCACTGTCGCTGTCGTCTTCGCTCGACTCGTTCCCGTCCTCTTGTGATGGCTCCGCGACCGCCTTCTTGGACTTTTTTCCCGTCTTCCCCTCTATAATGGGAGCATTGTTCATCTGCACGTCAGACTCATCCCCCCAGACGTCCTCGTCGTCTTCACTGCCGGCCTTTTCGTCAAAAAGGCTCTCGGCAACGGGCGCAGCTGTTTTGGGAACTTTTGACTTCTTGGGTCTGCTTTCTGTCGCCTGCTTCTTGTTTTGGGACGCTATCCTGGACAATGCGCCATTGGTTGCAGCAGGCCTTTTCGCCATGACGGCTGGTGTGTCTGTGAAGTGAAGTGAGAATTGAATTGTAGGTGCAAGTGCAAGCGCAAGCTTCAGTGCGGTCGCGGTTCTGCTTCCTGGGCCGAGAACTTTTTTCCTTGATAAGATAAAAATTTTAGTGGGGAAGGAGGCGGTGGCCTAACCCTAACCCTGAATATGTAAGATCCTGGACGACGAAGAGGTACTCGGTAGAAGAATGGCAAAGCCACATTGACCTTTTGGCGGGTTTGACCACGAGCCCAATAGCATGAGGTCTGCACAAGGAGCCAAAATATAAAAATAAAGAGAAAAACGAAAGAAAACTGATATGCAGGAACAATACCTACCTAGGAGAGGAGGGCCAGGCATCAATGGGCTGCATGGAAAACTTGAAGGGAAGGCGAAAAGGGGGAAACTGGTGTTGTATTACTGCGTAAAACACGTACAGTAAGTGGCCTGTAATTGAATTGCAGATTAGGCTATGTGGCAGGGTGGTAGGGTGGTAGGGTGGAAGGGAGGCATTCGTCCCAACTTTGAGCACGATTGAGGGACATGGATGCCTACGATTGATTTGAAGACAAGACTCTAGGGCTTTCAAGTTTTCTAGCAGATGCCTTGGGCAGTCTCCGGAGCTGGATTTTTAAAAAGACAGTGTATCCCTTTGTAGGTAGGTATGTATATACGAGATATTGTGAGAAATTGGGGTAAACATGGATCAAAACTTCGGCAACATGACCAAAAATACCTAGGTACCAAGGCAAACCTCCAGAGAGCAAGCACCGCTCTGGTCAAAGTCCTAAACAATGACCCATAGTGACTGGCGGTGACCCAGCCTTGGGGGAGGAAGGGAACACCATTCACACAGCCGGCTAGGCAACTCAAGTGTCAAAATGGCACATTTTTTTAAAAAAAAAAGTCAACCGGTCTTATTTACTAATTGGCATATATATATAAAAATAACACACCACCCTCTCTGTCTCTCTCTCTCCCTTTCTCATCCATCCTTCCCCTTTCCCCTAATCCTAATCCCCCTTCAATCTAATTTAAACTCGAAACAATAATCTCTATTTCAACCAAAAGGGGGTGCTGCGGAATCCCTTGGGGTGAAGTAGTACTGAGTGACTGACGAGACCATATCCGTGTCTAAAACAAAAGAAGGGGGGAGGACCAGTAGTTGGTTGTGGTTGGTTGGGGAAAAACAGGAGTAAGAAATAAAAAAGAGAGAAAAAGAGATAGATAATTGGTGGGTGTTATATGCTTGATAAAAGTTGGCGCGCGCCCTGAAAACAGGAGAAGTGAAGGTTTTTATGATGTGTGTGTTGCCGGTTGATGCTTTTTTGGGTTTTTTTGCTTCGTTGCTTACACGCATCCTTGGAGAGTCACACGACTTTTCATTTTTTTTTCCCTTACACACCATCTCTCACATACCCACACTCTCTCTGGGATGAGAAAGAGTGGAGAGGGTGTATGAGAGAGAGAGGGAAGGAAAAAAAAAAGAAAAGGTTGTGAACTCGGCCCCCTTGGACGAGAAAAGCTAAAGCACACATTGTGGCGAGACGAGATTGTTCCTGGTTTTCTTGTCTTTAAACCCCCCATCCCTCCCCCAACCCGCCTTGGTAAGAGGTGATTTTGCCAATTTGCTAAGGGGGGAAAGAGGTGGATGGGAAGGGAAGGGAAGAAAACGGTCGAGACATCAAATTTGTCTTTTTGCTTCGAGGTTTTTTTTTTGGTTTCGAGGATTGAGGTAGCGGGCTGGCTCCCTATGATAGCAGCGGAACCTGGGATGATGATGATGATGGTCGTCGGAGCGGAAGAAGAAGAGGAAGAAGGAGCAAAGACAATGATGATAGGGGTGTTCTCAGTTTGTCGATTCTCTCGTCATTTGCCGGGACCCACTGGGTCGTCATTTACATGACAACACAGTACGAGTTCTTGGCCTCAGCCTTGGGGGCCTTGATGGTGGTAGCGACGGAAGGCATGTTGAAAGTTGGGTTGTGGAAGTTTTTTCTGGATGTTCAGAAGTGAAGTTGTATGATGATGAGGAAAAAAACAGCATCAAGGCTCTAAGGGAAGACCCCTTTTTATAGACATTTGGGGGCCCCAATATCTCGCGCTCATAACATCCCATCGCCGCCATCGTGACCTCTAGAGATTGGCCTTCATCCCGCTTCTTTCCTTTCTAAGTTGCAAAGGGGAATAGCGGCGGGCTTCTGGCTTCAATGATCTCTTTTTTCTCTGCTTGCCCTGAGCTTCATTGAACAGGACAAACCGAAACGAAGCAGACTGATCATATTGGCCCCGTGAGCGGCTGGCTTGATATTGTCCCTCCTTAATATTGTCCCCCAGGGTAAAGACACCAGCTTTGATAGCACGTCCTCGGCTCGGCACAGAACAAACCAAAACTTGAGAAGAGAGAGGTCGTGATGGTTCGACCTGATAAGACTTCCTTATACGGCAATGCCGAGGGTCTGGAGATCCATTGACGAAGCATGTAGACAGCTCATTGACATGGCAGTCGAGTTTCGGCCTGAGCGGCTGAAGTATCTCGTGGGGAGGAAACATTGGGGCTTAGTATTGTGCTGCCTTAGTATTGTTGTTGACGCCCCTTTATGGCCCGAACCCACGACCCCACCACTCATCCCTGACGCTAAGAGCACCACCACACACAATCTGGAATGAAGACAGACTGGGGACAAAAAAGATGTCGTATTTCGCCACATTATAAACAATCAAGAACAGAATTCCTAGAAGCGCGAGAAGGGAAGCCACTTCCCGCGCAGCGTGATTACGGCCCAGGTGCTTCCATCGGCCTCGACTTCTTTCTCGACCTTTGTGGAAAAGCAGATGGCGCTCATGATCCCGTCACCAAACTTCTCATTGAAGATGGCCTTGTAGGCGTAGCCGTAGTTTTGCACAATCTCGTAAAGGCGGTAGATGAGCGGCTCGACGGGAGGCATGGGCCCAGAGCGCCCACGATCCGGGAAGCCCTGCATTTGGGCGGCAATAGCCTCCTGTGGCACGCCCAGCAACTGCGAAAGCTTTTCGACATCCTCAGCTGACGCCTGCGCTTGACCGTAAAAGAGAGCTGCCGTTGCCACCTCACCGCGTCCCAGGTGCTGCGCGATGGCCTCAAAGGTCAGGCTCTTGGCCGTCTTGGCCTCAAACAGCGTCTGCGAGTAGGCCGGTAGCCTGCTGACAATGGAGCTCTAGAAGAGACTGTTAGACCTGCGACTTTCGGGCATATGAGAGGGGAAAAAGAAACATACATCGAGGGTAGCGAGACGTTGTTGGTCCGACATGTTGGCTGTGGTTTCGTGATGGTTGATGCTTTGCGCTTGCAGATATGGTCAGAGAGGTATGTCGCTGTCGTCGATCTCCAAACGGCGTCGGGTGAATTCCGAGCAAGATTCGGGCCTAGCAGGCCTCTTGCGTCTTATATATCTTATGCCCGCCAACCCACCGTCTCCGCGTAACGTCATGCACACTACCGGTTAACCCCGCGGCGAACGGGTGAATCCCCCCGCAGGAGAAAAACCGGAGACTCGGCAAGCTCACAGCGGGGTATACTATGGCTCGGGGAGCACAGTACCAGCAGCATGTTGTTTCTCTGTGTCAAGGAAACCTCAAGCTTGCAGCCGGCTGGCTCCGGCATTTCACGCTGCAAAAAGAAACATCAAATTACGCTCATGTCCAGATTACGATGCTACCGAGGGATCCCGAATTGTCGCGGGAAAAAGGACGATCCCTTGGTCCAATCCCCTTTGGCTGCCGCGTCCAGATCATCGACATTCAAAAAGTCGATCCCCTCCTCGACCAGAATCCGCCAAATACGATTCCTAGTATGGATAGGCCATGGCGGTAGTTCCCAATACCGCGGATGGAGACCCCTGGCGTGCGCCTCCTTGATCTGGCCCCGGATCTTGGCTAGCTGGTCCTCACTCGGCTCGCCCCTGAACCATACGTTCCCAATTGTGTCCCAGAACGATGCACTGGCGTAGTACGAGTTGGTTGAGTTGTAGTCCGAACCCCCGAGCTTGTCGAGTGGCGCATCGAAGAAGGCATCACGGTACGTTGAGTTTGCCACAACCAAATTAAACGGAGTATTGCCCGTTCCTACAACAGTCACTTGCCGTACGTAGACTTTGCCGTCCTGGAAGTAGCTCAGCCAACCTCTCTCCCGAAGCGGTTCCAGCTGTCGCACGACCCAGGGCCAAGTATCAGCGCCACCAGTCTTCAGATCGACGAGTAGAACGAGGGTTTGGCTCGGGTCAGTATCGAAGATGCCCCGGTGATCTCCGCTGTAGAACTCGGTCGAGGGGTTGTTCTTCTCGATGAGCTTAACGATGGGGCTGACATAGAGTGATTGAAACGTTCGGTTGCGTTGGAGTGCTGCCAGATCGTGTCCAACAAAGAGCTCGTTGTCTAGCAACCAGACATCTGCCTCAACGCCAATGCATCCCGCCTGGATGGCAGAGAAGAGAGGCACTTTTCGCCAGTAGTCGTTATGGGAGTGACAAGGCACAGGAATGACGTCGCGTAGAAAATCGGTCGGATACCACGCGAGCTCCTCGGTGCCCGTGCCGGGCTTGCCCCAGTTGTCAAAGATATCATCAACACTTCGGGTAGCGTTTCTTCCGCGGAGTTGACGTTCAACGTACGGTCCAACTCCCAGTGCCAGAAGAAGAATCCTGCTACAGTCAGCACTCTGCACTCGAATGGGAAATGAAAAAGAACCCGCCGTAGCACATACAATACTGCAAGCCCACACATAGTGGCATAAGATGGTCGAGCCCGTCTGTGTTTTCCTCGTGTTCCGGCCTCGAAACTGTCATGACCGTTGCTGCTAGGCACCGGAATGTAGCCACTCCCGGGGCCTGCAGCCAGAGTCTTCTCGCCCTTCCACGAAGCCATGATGGATCGCAGCGCTGAGAGAAAGCCGGAACCTCGGCCGTTTTGTCTGTTTCTCGGTCGGGATGTTCCCGGAGGGAGCCCCACCACTCCGAGCTCCAGTGACTCCACTGAGCTGCGACCCACATCGTCCGCAAACAGTTCGCTGTGCTCGTGCGCCATTCAAGCCTTTTATTTTTTCAGATTGATCTGAACATTCGAACCGGACTTGGTGGCAATTGCAGCATGTGCGCCGGCCAAACCTTGGAAGATTGGGGTGCGCGTAGCGTAAGTGAAGGTTGCTAGCTGCCCTTGTTTTGAGCCTGAGTTCTCATCTCACGTGGGACAAAATACAGCAGTGATCGTCGTGTCTCGGTCCTGAACCTCACGTTCTCCGAAGCTGATAAACGATTGGCGGAGACCTCAATAGTGTGAAGTGCATCGATTGTTCAACCCATGATGTCAAACACTTCAATTGGTGCAAGTGAAGATCCATTTTACCGGGGCGTAAAAGCCCTAGAAAGCATAGAATAGGGTGTGTCCATTGAGGGTACACGTCTGTCTTGCGGTTCGATCCAATCCCATCCCTGAAAGATTGTTAGGACTTGATGGGTCCGGAGAAGGGGTTTGCTCTGCATTCGAATGCATTACATCTAAACTGCCGAAGAATTTGTTAAACAAACATAGTAGACCCTATCCTTCGCAACAGACCAGAAGCCCTGAAAATTACCATTTTGAGCTTTTCCAACGCGAATCTTGCTGTTGACAAAAACCACCGCCCCACGGTCATGGTGTTCGGGGCGTGTCCAGCACTTATCGCTTATCTTATCGTGCGGAAGCTAGGTGGGAGGTGGGGAGAATTTTTGATCACCACCAATTTCACCAAAGTCTGTGAAGCTGCGTTCTTGACTTCCTTACACCTCGAAAGAAGGCGACATTCTCCCTCTAACCCAAAATCAATATGCCGCACAAACATACACGGAGGGAGAAAGATCTCTCTACGTAGGTAACTCTCATTGAGATGCCATTAAACTTTTTTAACTTTGATCAGATTTGATCTCCCCCCAACGCAAATTGCGAAGCCCCTGCCAGTTACGTCCATTTCCAAGAAGAAGGCTCCGCCTCCGAAAAAGAAGAATGACGACAATGCGAAGAAGCCCGGAGTGAAGAGAAAGAGAGGCGACTCCGGAGAGAACGATGTACCTCGAGCATTCAAGCGCTTAATGGCCTTCGCGAATGGCAAGCCTCTTAGATCGGGACTCGACAATGGCGAAGGTCCAGACAAGAAGGGAAAAAAGTCCAAGTCAAAAAACAAGGGGCAGTTTGAAGAGGCGACAACAAAAGCTTCCGACTCGAAACCTGACTTGGCCATCCGGCCAGGAGAGCGTATGTGGGAGTTTTCACAGCGCGTTGATGCAGCCCTCCCCCTTTCTGGTCTCACCAGCAAAACGGCCAAAAATGGCAAAGACCCACTCGGATTGAAAGTGTGGCGGACCAAGAAAGAGATGAAGATGCATAAGCTATACGACGAATGGCGGGAGGAGGACCGCAAGATTAAGGACAAGAGAGAAGAGGAGCTGGAGCTGGAGGAGGAGAAAGCAATGGAAGATGATGCTTTGGGCGTAACATGGAAGCTGAATATGGAGGAGGCTAGTGGCAAGAAAAAGAAGAGGGGGAAGAAGGGCAAGTATATTGGGGAAGCAGACGAAAAAGAGGACGACCCATGGGAGGAGATCAAGAAGAAGAGAGGCGAGGCCAAGGTCGGCATCAACGATGTTGCGCAAGCACCACCAGAACTGGTGAAGCTACCCAAGAAGAAACTGCTGGTTTCAGGGGCAGCTGTTGAGGTCAGCGACATACCAAAAGCTGCGGGTAGTTTGCGGCAGAGAGAAGAGCTACAGGGGATTCGCGATGAAGTTGTGGCTTCGTATCGCAAAATGATGAACGAGAGGCGGCCAGGGAAAGGAAAATCTGCTTAGGTAGTGACCTCAGGTACCATGATAGGCGGGGCGGGCTTTCAAAACCCAGTCTACTTCTCTGTTGCATCTGAATTATCGTGCCGCGCTCGTTTTAGGTTTGCAGCAACCGTGGCCACTTGCCGTTCCGGGCGATCTGGAAATTTCAGCAAGTGGAACTTTGGCTGGCCCCATTCACAGCGTATCGTACGCATAGCAATTTTTTTCCCTCCTCCTTTCCGTCCCAAACACAAAGTATCTGCGGCAAACCGAATCCTAAAGTCAGAGCAGTGTCGTGTCCTGTGGCGAGTCACAAGTGCCAAACGACGCCGTGTGAAAGCTTTTCCCCCACCTTTTGAGAATCTTGGTTTTACCCCTCCAAGATTTTCCCAAGCAATCCTTCACCACCAAATCCTTCGCCACACTCCTAACCACGAGACCCAGGGTTCGATCCCGCAATCGATCCCAAGCTACCGACTTTTTTCTTTTCCAATTATGAAGGAAAAGAAGCCCAGCGATGAGCGGTGCAGGACTTGAGGTCCTTCTGGAGGGCCTCATTCCCGAGATCGCGTATTCGGGCGAGAGAGGTGAGTCGAATTGCTGGTTCCCCAGTCCCGCTGTGTCGCGCAACAGCTAGGCTTTTGCATATGACTTCCACGTGACTTTGATGGAATCACTTCCATCTTCAGACAACAACGCTGACCTGGTTTTCCCTGGAGGCGTGTCGATTACATCGCTACTGCGAATCGTCCGACAGTATCACGTTAGTCTCGATACCCAGAGCCAGAATGGCACAAATGGAGGTGACAGCGCGGTCGCGCCTGCCAATGGTAAATCCGGGGACGCCACTTTGGATAGCACCTTTTCCGAGGCCGAGATGACTTCAGCTCGCTGGGCATGGGACTGGCTGAGATCTCGCCCCCAGATTCTCATCGGTGGAAATAAACGATGGAATCGACTCGAGTTGAGCGAAGTCCTGGCACTGCCCGAAGACGTGACAGAAGCGAAATCCGAGACTGTCGCTGCTGAGGATGCTATCATGCCCAAGAAGATGGCTTCCACCTCTCGCAAAAATGGCAAGGAAAAGGCACCCAAAAAAAAACTGAGCAGGCGGCCACGGATACACCCATCGGACGATCTGGTCTGGCAGACGTTGGCGCACCATGGTGTCGACTACAAACGCATCCCGCTTCTCGAGTGGCAATGCATGCTTGGAATTGCAACGGCCCGTGACGAGGGTATTCTCCAGAGCGATCTCCGTCGTCTTGTGAACCAGGACAAACGCTCGCTCCCAAAGCGAACCGACTCGCTGGCGAAGAAAGGCTACATCGCGAAGCGAACCGTGGTTGCAAACAAGATGAAAACAAGCAAGCTGTGGTTGATCGACTTGGCTCCTCCGATTCTCGAGGACAACAAAGCCGGTCTTGACCTTTCGGAGGAGTACCTCACCAAAAACCTCGAGCCTGTATCCTGGCACGCACTTTGGACGCGGGACAATGTTGATGTCGAGTCCCATGCCAGAACCGTCATTGGCATTGTCAAGGCCTGGGGAGTCATTCGCTACTGTGATCTTCGAGCAAAGATGGGTGTCAGCGGAAAATCATCCCAGATGAAGACGGTGGCAAAGTGCAGCCAACGCTTCGTTGACATGGGTGTTCTCAAGTACGCCGCGGCTTTTCTCCCAGGCTCCAAAAAAGTCTTCAAAGACTGCCTCAAATTTGTTCGTGAGCCCCGAAGCGAAGAGTGGGAGAAATTCCTGGCAACCGGAAAGAAAACATCATTATATTCAGATTCCAGTCGGCACCGCGAGCCAAAAGCCAATGCCCTCGCACTGTACGGAAAGTCCGGGCAGAATGGAGGGGATAGAGGGAAGAAAGACAACGACCGCAATACTGCGATGCGCATCTTTCCTGGTTGGACACCCGAGAAACCCTTGTTCCAGACAGTCTTTGAGGTAGTCAGAAGTGCTGGGCCCAATGGAGCATCCAATCCACAAGCCAGCGTCGCCACTGTCGGCTACAGCTTTCGACGTTATATGGCCAGCCATCTCCAGAAACTCGCCGAGACCCAGCAGCCTGAACACCTGAAGAAGTTTCAGGTTGTGAGTAGACTGGTTCGGATGGGGAAGACGTCGGCATATATGTTTTCGGTACCAAATACTGACGAGCCAGAGTCCGCCCAGGTTGTTGAACTGGAGGTTGGTGACAACAACAACAACAACAACAACAACAACAACAACAATGAGAGTAGCACGGACAAGACGACTGCCGGAGGAGAGCAACAAAAACAACCGAACAGCGCGGCAAGCTCATACAAGTTCGGAAATGTACGGTTGAGTATGTTTCCCAAGGAGAGAAGTTCCACGCTTTCGAGAATTTGCGCCGCTGCGAGGAAAAGTAATCCGCTCCCAGGACGTAAGGGTCGGTGCCTTCCTACAGGGGCGGGAAAGCCTTTGATTCCCGTTTCTGGAGACGGGCTTCACACCGCCGAGCCAACCCCTATCCCCGAGAGTCCGGCCGAGACCACTACTGTATCAAACGCAGTGGTCGGGGAAGCTCAGAAACCTAACCGAACCCCAGAAAGCCACGACCTTCCAACTGAATCAACACAATCATTGGAACAGTCCACGGGGTCTGGACGCCCCCCGCTTGCTGCTCCTCCAGGCGCATTCATCGGAGTCCCTGGCTCGTTACATCCTAGAGGCCGAGGACACCGCCGACCTGCCTACTCTATAGTCGTAATGATTCGGTCTGAGAAGCTTAGAGATCCATCGTTTCTTTCTCGTCCAAATGGCCACCAATCACCCGCAGCTGCTGGACAAGCAGCCACAGATATTCAGACAGCTGCAGTGGATGGCGACGAGAGTCGTGTTGGCGGAGGAGCAATCGGTGAAGAGCCTTCCCCGGTGCAGGCAGATATTCAGGAGCCTGCAGCTATTAATCCATCGTCAACTCGTGGACGTGGACGTGGGCGTGGTCGTGGTCGTGGGCGTGGTGGCGGACGTGGCGGTGCCAAGGCTGCAGGGAAACTCTGGAAATGTGAGAAGTGCGGCGGCACTTGGAAAAACGACCTTGGGTATAAATACCACGTCACAAAGTCGCAAACCCCTTGCAATCCTAACTTCAGTCCGTCCTTATACGTTGGAGGGAGGAAACGGAGGAGGTCGCCCGCAGCTCCAACCCCTGTTTCTACCCCAGAAGGGGACCTCGAGGATACAGGTCGGCTACGGGAGAGAAAACGGCAGAAAAATTCGACGAGCGCTGTACCGACAGGGCGGAACTCTCTCGTCCGTGGTGCTCTCAGAGCACAAACGGATCCGCATCTTGCGTTTCGTGGTTTGGCTCTAGAGGCCGATCTTGATGGAACTGAGGACGAAAACAAACCGACATTATGCGATCCCGCGGTGAGACAGTTACAATGCACCAGAGTAGAGAGGGCAGCGCAACCTGTGTACAACGCTGCGGGATCATTGCTCCCGCCAGCGGAGGTCGAGGAGTCCGCTATTCCGTCAGGCGCTCAGAGCCTGAACCCCCGGATGGCCAGTTCTCACCTGGTTCGCATCGCCGAACTGGCTACCCACAAAATGGATATTGCCAATCAAGGCCTAAATCTGGAAGCTCGTTGCTCTTTTTCTGCCGTGGAGCCCTCAGAATTACTAACAAATCCCCCAGCTACACTTGGATACGGCGGCGAATCTCACGGTGATGAACCGTTTAATCTCGCATCATTTTCCCTTCGACCAAGCCGATCTACGCCGGTACGCTCCTCCGGACATCAAGCGGACGGAGCAGCATCTTTGTCAGCCGCTGAGGGAAATGCACAATCTGGCGCATATGGGCGGGAGGACGGGCCTACGCCTTATCCTATGATCCTCGACCACTACGGCCAGAGCGAAAACGACACGGATCCGCCACAGGTGGTTGCGGCAGCTCACGAGGGCAAGTCTCTGGGGCTGCGTGCGTTTCATCCCACTACTTCATACGACCTTATCCCATCGGAGTCGAAGAGGAGAACTGCCCAAGCGTTCGACATAATTCTCTATTTGCTGGACAACAATTGCGGAGTTTTCCCCGGAGACAAGGCTCTCTTTTATGCTCTGACAAAAGTGTATCTTGAAGAGTTCAGGGGCGAGGTGCCCCCGACCTGGAAGAATTTTCACGCTGCCCTCAGACTGCTCGACGGTAGAAAACTGGCCTCCGTCCACACTCACATGCTGAGAACCGAGAGAGGGAAAACATGCATGTCGATGCTGCTCATCCGCAGCGATGTGGATCCCGCGGGTGCCACCCCGATGGCTATGAAGCAGAAGATGCGGGATACTTGGCCCAGTCTCTATATCCCTCCGCCATTTTCTCCGACCAAGGAAGAGCTCGTCTTGCTCGCACAGTTAGAGCGCCCGGACAAGAAGTCTGACGAGGAGGACAAACCAAACCGAAATGGCCAAAAGTTTCGCAGCAGGCGCAAGATTGACGAGGTTGAGATTTTCAACGCCCCGTATTATACCCAAGGTCTAACCGCTGCAATCGACCCCAACGATGGTAGCAGCTATGGAAACAACACTCGCATGGGGGCGGGTAGATATGAGCAAGAAACGACACCCAATGAGCCAAGACTAGTCCCTCCGGCTGAGCAGACAGCTAGCCAGTCGACACGGCGAAACAGGGTTCACGATGAAACGGCGATTGACCCAGCACTAGAATCTGCTGTCGCCGGTTTAGAACATCCTCTGCCCATGATCAGGCGTAAGAAGCCTGGCCCGAAACCAGGCTACAGGCGTTACATGGACGGCATCGGCCCAGGTGGCGAGACAGACGGACCCCAGACAGTCCTGGATGCCATCAAGACCTACGGCCTTCTTCCAGCAAAGCCAGGTAAGCGCAAGTGGGAAGACGACCAAGGATTTGGTCCGCGAAAGTTGAGGGTGCCTCGGGGGCTCGAGAGACTTGCCAATCCGGGACTCGACAGCTTGCCACGATCATTTTATGGTCATTACGTCGAGGAGGACGCAAAATCGACCGGACTACTGCCTAACCTCCGTTTCGGTGCCAACCGGTCCGGTGGCCCGGTGGTATTTAGGAGACAAAAACCCGTGGGTGTCAACGCCGAGTCGTCTTCAATTCCTGCCCAACCCCAACGCGATGGCGAGCCTGTCCGGAATTTTGCATCTGTTCTACCGGCTGAACTTGAAGATCCCGCTCCTGGGGACGCGATGGATGTGGAACAGCCTGAAGAAGAGGAGGCCTACCATGTGGTAGCTGTGGAACCCATTGACCTCGACAGCATCCCTAGCAACGCCGAGGAGATGTGTGCCGACTTCCCTGGACAGAGCCAAGAGGAGCTCGAAACTTGGGCTGACCAAGAATACGCCAAGTTTTGGAACGTCGTCGAGGGCTGCAAGAACTGGGAGCTATCGGAAGCTGGCACGGCCTTATCCATGCATGGGGGATCTATTGGTCCTAATCACATCTACATCAACGTATCCCCACCAACATCGATGGTGACCATGAAGCCGCAGAAGCTGAGATGGTTGGACGGCAGGCAATTTACTATGGATACTCTGCCGTACGAATCCCTCGACGCTCCTCTTCTACCCAAGAAGGCCACGATGAAGCCACCGAGGAAAACGTTCCTCGCGCCACGCCTCCTCAAGCGACAGCGCATTGCCAAGATTTCGGAGAAGCACATGGGCATGCCCAGAGGGAACAAGTTCAAGCTGACGTCTATCAAGTCGGGCAGAGAAATGACTGCGTTTCCCCAGTCTAGCGACGACTTCTTGCGACGTCCCGGCGAGGAGCCACAAGATGACGCTGATTGGGCAAGTGAGAATGTGCGACTCGCCGCCTTTGTTGTGGTCACCACCCTCTTGGGCGGCGTTGATCGTGTGGTCGACTGGGGCCTGATGATGAGGCTGTTTCCCGATTTGACTATCAGCCAGCTTCGCCACCTCTGGGGCTCATTGAAGAAAGATCGCCAGTCAACGATAGTCAACCTAACGGCCAAGTTTCGACGTGCCTTTCTCCAGGCGTATGCCGACGGCCAATTTCCTGTGCTGGACTACAACAATGTCCTTGGGTACGACTGGAAGAGGATTATCACCTGGGCCACGACACTAGACGGAGAACAACGGGAAAATATTCCAGCTTCACGAAAGGAGATCAACGAGCGCTTCGTCTTGGATGGGTGCAAGTACGAGAACCGAGAATGGCGGGAGTCTTACTTCCACATGGCCCGATCAGTGTTCAACAGGTTTCAGGATGCAACTTCGGAAGCGTTTGCATCGACCATCGATCAACCTCCTGTTGCCCCACAGTATAGCCCGGAGATGATTGTGGCTTTGTCGTGGACACGGTCACTGTGCGTCACGCCCGTCGAGAAATACCCGACGGACATGGTCGTCAGGCGCCGCGAGATCCTGTATCCGAGGCTCCCCAAGGAAGAGATTACCAGCCTTGTCCTGAAAGGTATTGAGCAGCTTCAGAGAGACGGCGTAATCTCCAAGTCAACCTCGAAGTGGTCCAACGGCCGCCGCTGGCGCTTCAACAACCGCGTCTTCGACTTGCTCGACAAGGTTGGCCAGGTCGACAAGCTGCTTAAGGCCAAAGAATACAAGCGCGAACTCGACGAAGCCTTCAAAGCTGGCGAGAAGAAGCGCATCACTTACATTACCAACGACGGCATGGTCCTTGCTCTGATCAACTTGCAAGCCTGCGGACGCATCCGGGTTGAAACGACGGGACAGCCACATATCCCCATGGGCCACGAGCCGGGGAATTACGAGACGAGAAAATATCCAAAGAAATACAACTATTTCCGCCTCGACGCGGCGCCCACCGAATCCTACTTGTTCGACGACAGCCCAGAACTCATCGAGATCCGCAGTCGTTTCGCTGCTACGGAGCCGCCCGTCGAGGGCCCTTACGGTGCTATTCCCGTGTGGTGCGACGTGTTCCGCAAACTCGACCCAGAGAGGTGGCTCAAATATCTTTCCGCCGTTCTCCTTACCCTAGCGGCTCGCGGGTCCATGCGCGCCGAAGAGCTGGTCAAGTCGTTAAAACCTGCTGTCATGTCCTTTGAGGTGGATCTTATCCTAGAATGGGCGACAAAGATTGGCGTGCTGGAGGTGCAGGTTGAGGGCGTGGCGCCCGCTGTCACGGAGTGGTGGTGGTTGTTGTTGGACGTGCAGAGGGAGAGGTTGGAGGCTATGGCAAAGCCTAGGAAGCTGTTGCCAAGTGGGAAGCCCAAGGCAGACGAGGAGATGGCGGAGGGGGGCGAGGAGAGAGTGGAGGCAGAAAAGGGAGAGGGTGGAGTTATAGACGGCATATGATACCCTGGTTTTGGTTGACTTCATAAAGGAGGTTGGCGGAGGCGGGTAATGGGAAATTTCGAGCGTAAACGACGACGCCTTGCCAAATATCAAGAGCACTGGGTTTTTTTGTAAGCGTAAATAGCGGCGTTGCAAAAGATAGAGGGTCGGAGGCTATTAGTGGCACCTTGATAGGTACCTAGTATATCGGCAGTGCTTTTCTTGAGCCTCCAACGAAAAATATGCTGGTGTCTACTGATAATCTACCAGGTTGGACTTGACAGAATCTGGCTTGGAGTAGGAGGGTCCGAGTTGAGGCAGTCTGAGATAGTTTCTCTGGGTCTGGGATGATCGGGGGTCAACGCTCTCGGGGTACGATGACTAAAGATGGGATGATCAATCATGGGCAATCCGGAAGGGCAAAGGTTCAACGCAAAGAGATCTCGCCTCCACGCCTTCTCCTTTTACTCGTTACGCAAAGACGGCAATTCTAGTCGGAAATAAACTAAAGTGTCGTTTTTCGTAAAGCTCCCTCCCCTTGATGTCATCTGATGTCATCTGATATAATCTGATCTGATCTGAGTTCCATGGCTGACCCCCATTTTCCGCCCCAACAACAAAAAAAAAGTTGCTTCTTTCTCTGCTGTCCGTAAGTGATTCTGATATATTCTGATATACCTAGATATCCTCCTCCTTGTTCGTCTAGCTCGACCGACGGTATATACATAGGTAGGTACTTACACATATATATCTATATATATAAACTATATTTAGCTCTAAGGTATGATGAGTATTTATTTATGCATAAACCTGCCAAGTCAGATGGCAGAGTCTAATTAATCAGGGCAGCAGAGTGTTGACGAAAAAAAAAGGTACGAAACAGACGCGTGAAAATAACACGTCAGCTCCCTCACATCTAAAACGTACTAAAGGTGAGATCGCCGCGTCGCCCGGGTGGTATTCTATGTTATGTATAAAAAAAAATCCAATTCGGATTTCCCAGAACCAAAGCAAATTTCCCAGGAGACCCCAGACTTGGCCCGTATGGGCAACAAACCAAACCAACAAAAGAGACAAAAATGAATGGGAAGTGAAGGGGGTTATATGATTTTGTTTGCTCCGCCTTTGCCTTGCTTCATGTCATGTCTATCATCCTCTTCTTTCCCTGGGCACAATAGTTTCCTCCCCCCCCAAATGTCCTCATCTCGTGATACCTAACGTCCCCAGTACGGCTCAAGCCTGTACTGATTCCGCCTGCGCAACCAGCCGTTGTCGCCACGTATTGCAGACCTCTTCAAACCCGCCGACCACCTCCCGACATACATGGGCGCATTCCCGGTTGCGTAGCCGCTCGCTCCAGTTGCCACGGTCGAGCCAGCGTTCGCCCTCCTCACGAAGTTCTTCGTCGCGGCGTAGCTCAGCTACCAGGTCTTTGGCGCTCTTGAGCCGGCGGGTGGCGGTGGTAGTTGTTTGCCGTGACATGTGCAGCGTATCAGAGAGGTAGTTGAGGGTTTGGACCAGGTCAGATGTGACGGAATGGAGAGAGGTAAGAGAGTTGAAGGCACCAGTCGAAGGCCGCGGCATCAGCTCGGAGAGGGAGACGAGCATCGGTAGAAGGGTGTCGATGGTTTCGGGGTCCGGGGGTGGCACAAGCGGGGAGAGGAGGGGAAAGGTGAGACTGTGCAGTTGTCGGGTTTGGTGGGATAGGTGTGTGGTGAGGGCCGAGTGGGCTGTTATTAATCTTGGGTAATGTTAGCTCACTGGTCACACCTGGAGAAAATGGCAGGAGAGAGTAAAATTACCTTGAAGCACCACCTTCGACGCCCGATTGTGAGCCTAAATCACGGAGGCCTTCGGTGACCCGCTTAATGGCCCCATCTGCTGGTGATGTCTCGGTCCCTCTCCTCGCTAGCGACTCGACCTCGTCGATCTTGTCTACCAGTCTTGGTGGCAAGCCTGGTGAGTATAGATCGGACTCGGACCCATACTCGCTTCCGTCATAGTCACTCGGACGGCGGCGGTGGCCAAACCCCCCTACTCCTCCTCTGGGACCGGGCGACGGCAGACTTAGATTCCCAAGCCCGGCCTGCCGTGCCGACGGGCTTTCGACGTCGATCCCGCTGTCCCGCACGCCGTCAACTATTTCCTTTTCTTTATCCTCCTCCAACTCAAAGCTGATATCGGGCGCGCCGCTCTCGTTCCCTTCTTCGTAGTATTCATCGTCATCGCCGTCGGAAAAGGCGCCCGCAAGTTCGTCGGCAAGATTCCCGAGTCCGCCGCCGCCGCCGCCGCCGCCGTCGTTGTTCAGACCCCCGCTGCTGAAGACGGTCACGTCCATGGCCTCGGCATTGTTGAAGCTGCTGCGCAGAGGTGTGGAAGGGTCGTGGAACGAGGATTTGGACTGCCTCCTTTCTCGGGGCGAGTAGGGTGAGGAAACCGTGGTCTGGAAATCGAGAGAGGGGTGCGGCGAGTGCCGCGGCGTCTGCGGAGACGCTGGCATGGCGGCGAAATGGTGGTGAATTGCGCGCGGCGCGGCGCTACGCTGGACCAAGCTGAGCTGATACGGTTCGTGACGGAAATCGTGGCGTTGCTGGCTGCCGTGTGTGTTTTGTTGCTTCTTGGCCCGGTCGATTAGAGTTTAGTTGAGTTGCGAGCGACAGCGCTATCACCGGAATTTCGCTTGCCCCGCAGCTTGACGATTCGAGGGCGATGGCTTTGTTGGTCGAGTCAAGCGAGTGTTAAAAGTACGACTACGCTCTGGGTCTGTTTTATCTTTTTTTCTCTCGATATGTGCGTGGTTGCTGGCGTGGTTACTGTTTGGGCAGGGATCCCCTTCAGGAAAGCGACGAGACCAGCAAAGAGGCGATGACAGTGTATATATCAAAGTTACTAGTCTATAAAACTGGCACCGGGGTCCAGGGAATTGGTCATGTCAATCGGCTATGGTCAGGCGGCCCCAACATTCTCGGGTCGCAGCTGTGTCCTCGAAGAGCCGTGGTTGACCACGAAAATGTGAATTCTCTTCGACCATCGCGGTTGGGCGTGCATCCCTCTTTGTTGTTCCTTTCGGGAATTTTGGCGGAGGTGGCACTACGCCCTGCAGCGAATCCGGGAAGTGCAGGCGTCAGGGGACGGGTTTGATCAGGTACACAGGCCGCTAAAAAGTTACCGTGATGAGGGGACAGGTAGCTGTTAGTGGTTCAAGTACCCCAATCTCTGTCATCTTGCCTCATCTCCCTGGCAAATCTATCTTTGATCCCCGTAATGTTGAACGGGGACGCCATTGGGGAATCCTATGAGTTAAGGGCACACCCCGCTTATCTGGTTACCGTCCACAATCTTGCCCGTGCTAACTACAACGAGGAAGCTCGGAAAGTCCACCTCAAGTTTCAGGTACCTGGCCGCTAACCTTGGCCTGTTTGGTATGTGGTGTTGGGCAAAGCTGGAGTGGGGCTTGTGGAGTTCTGGCGCGACCCCAATTGTCAAATTTGGCAGCGGCAGAACGAGAAAACTGCATTAACAAGGATACCGCGCCGAGCACGCTGAATCTGATAGTGTCAAGAGTATCCATTTCTGCCTCACACGTTTGCACGAGTTACTCCAAGTTATCAACTGCGGTGTGCCATGCTGCGGTCCTCGGAACACCTTGTTGCCAGACATCCCAGATGGCTAACTTTCGCCGTTTCAGACCCGACGACCTCAACAAGCTATCAAAATGCAATCTTGACCCACTGACCGAGACATACGAACTCAGTTTCTACCTTCAGTATCACGCAAAGTGGCCCTCACTATTCCAGGTCGCCGAGGACCAAGATGGGAATATTATCGGCTACAGTGAGATTCTCTTTCTACCTGGCACCCAAACCAGATCAAGCTGACCAAGGCAATCCCCCAAAAGTCATGGGCAAGCTTGAGTCGTCACCCGATGTGTACCGCTTCTCAGAGCACTATCTGCCATGGCATGCGCATATAACGGCAGTGACGGTGGCGCCAGAAGCCCGACGGCTCGGTATTGGGCGGCTCCTAACAGAGCAGCTTGAGGCGGCTGCCGACGCTAATGATGCCTGGTTCGTCGACCTCTTCGTGCGCAAGACAAACTACAAGGCCATTACTTTCTACAAGAGCATGGGCTACAGTATCTTTCGCGTCGTCAAGGACTACTACGGCGACCATTCGAGCGACCCTGCACAGTCAAGCGAGGACGCCTATGACATGCGCAAGCCTATGAAGCGCGACGTCAAGCTCGAGCACATTCGTGAGGACGGCGAGAAATTTGAGGTAGATCCCGGGGATGTCTGGTGATCGCCTGGCACCTATGGGTGACTCTCTGGACGGTTCTACGAGCCCTAGTCCTAGATTTCTCAGTCCACCGCGACCAGGGAGCGTTCATTTCGTCCGGCGAAATCGCGGTGAGGATCAGGACAACCTTTGGTGCTCACCTTCTCCCGAAAGTCTCGGACAGGAGGCGGTCCGGGGAACCCGCCGCAGGTATTGAGCTGATAGTAGGGCCACAGGGTCAAATGATGGTTGGTAGACCAGAATCATACGTTGGAAACAGAGGAATCCATGGGCCCTTGCAGGCTCTACTCCAAATGCATTTACCATGTATCATATAATACAAACCGGATCAGATGACCAATCCCCAGGCCGAGCTTTGGTAGCCTCTCAAGACAGATACCCCACGACTTTGGCCTAGAAACCAATACCGCGACGATTATATTCATGAGTTTAGCGTCTGGTTCCCTCAGGCAATGACGCCTGATTTACTCGGCACATAGGGGTGTCCGGCGCTAAGTCCGGCATCGACGGCCCACGCCTGTCCGTTGACATAACTCGCCTCATCACTACCCAAAAACAGGACAACACGAGCGATCTCGTCGGCATGGCCGGGCCGCCTTAGCGGATTAAGCTGACCAATCTTACCTTGGGTGCCACGGAATCGAGCCGACTCGAAGACTGGTGCCGTCATGCCTGTCTCAATGAGGCCAGGGCAGATAGCGTTGACGCGAACGTTGGTCGCCATGAGCTGATATGCCATTGTTTGCGCCATTGAAATAACAGCTGCTTTGGAGGCCGAGTAGGGAGTACTTCCTGCATTGGACCGGAGGCCGGCTACCGAAGCTGTGGCGATAATACTTCCCGAGGGTTTGGGCTTCTCTGGGGACGTCTTCTGCATTGCCGGCGCCGCGTGCTTCGCTGCGAGGAAGACACTGAGCACATTCGTCAGAACCCGTACCCTGATGAAAGTGGATTGGGAGTAAACGGACCTAAGAGAGTTCACACGCATAACCTCAGTAAAGTCTTCCGCGTCAAACTCAATGAAAGGGTACATAGGCCCGGCAATGCCGGCATTGGCGAAGAAGACGTCGAGCCGGCCGTATCGACCGAGGGCATCATCGACAACAGCCTTGACGGCTTGTTCGTTGGCAGCATCGAATTGGCGAACATGAACGTCTACCCTGGGATAGAGCGCCTCAATATCCTTTTTGTGTGCTTCAAGATTGGAGTCGTCAAAGTCGCAGATATAGACGGCCTTCGCCCCATTCTGGGCAAATTGATGGGCAGAAGCGCGACCAATGCCGAGTATCGAGTTGGCACCTTTTCTGAGTTTAGTTGCGGTGTACCCCAGGGTAGAAGGTGGTCAGAATTGCGGTACCAGTGATGATGACGACCTTGCCTGTTGCTCTTGGCCCCGCTGATTCAGGGGCAACTTGGGTGATGCTCGGGAGTCCGCTGGCCGAGGCGGCCAGATGGTTTCCGATAGCCTCGACGCGTCTCTTTGCTGAATCGGTCATGTCGGGAGATTGTAGAGATATCGGTTCCTAGTGGTGACACGTTTTTCGATGCAGAAAGGAAGGTGCGCTCTGTAACTCGGCGTCGGAAGTGTCCTGTTGCACCTTCCTCTTAGACCGGGTGCTTGTCAGCGGGGTGCGGGGATGGATCGCCAGTGGGCCGAGGCAACTGCGGTCAGGCAGTCCGGCGCGCGATCTCTTCTCCAAATCTCACCTCAGCTCATGTTCTCGAAGGATGGATCGAGATAGCATTTCTTCATATATTACTGTGCATCAAGGGATGTGCATGGCAGTCTACCGGCTCACCGGGACCATGAAAGCGGAGTGCCGGAGTCCCATGGATTTCTACGCGTCTGTGGCTCGCGGGGAACGTGGGGCGCACGGGGCTCTGGGGAAACCTCAGCGAAGTGGCCGACGCGAGCTTGAGGCTCGACCTAGGTACCACGAACACTGCGCCTGCACGGCATCCATCACAGGATGAAAAATTGACCATGATGCCTTCAGTAGAATAGTGTTTGGATTGCAATGCTCGAGAACGCTAGTGTTGGGGGGTCTGCTCTGTCGCTGCTCTCCAGACGTTACAAGCAAGGATCGCCGTGACCCTAGCGCATCCGCCAGGGACTGAACCTGATCCGAATGCAAGGCATCAGCGGTGGACTCGCTACTAAGCACCTCGAATATCATTGTGGGCACAATTCCAAAGAAGGCCTTGAATCTTCACCGCAACGTATCTACCATGTCACGGCATCTGGCGAGATTAATCTTCGATAGTTCATGGGAAGGTCTTACGGGACCCGATGAAGTTGCTGGACCAGCGGTGGAAGAAGACGAAATTGACAAGGTATCCTCAATATTTCCATCCACGCCTTCACTGCCTAGGTGCTGACATGGCCACACTAGCTCGAGTCTCTCTCAGTGGAGTATAAGTACTCTCAGCTGCCCGATACTCTAAAGAAGCCTTTTCGCCTCCTTCATCTGCTTCCTGGAAGTGGCCGAGATGTGATCCGGTGCCGCTTGGTAGGCTCCTCACTGGACCAAGAGTCATCCAAGTATGAAGCTCTGTCTTACGTCTGGGGTGACAACTCTGTCCGCACACCTATATTGATTGATGGCGCTAAGCTGCGAATCGGCAACAATCTCCGTCATGAGTTGCTTGACCTCAGGCTTCCTAACGCGACTCGCGTCATTTGGGCAGATGCAATCTGCATCAACCAGGAAGATGCCGCCGAGAGGGTTAGCCAAGTGGCCATGATGAGAGACATTTACCAGAAAGCTCTGCAGACCGTCGTCTGGCTCGGGGGATCTGCCGAAGCGGCCAAGGCAGAGAGTGCTTTCACCAACATCCAGATTCTCTACGACGACTTGATGGACCTGAAAAAGAACCCCGACAAGCCCTTCAAATCCCAAGAGGGGCCCATTTTCAAGAAGCTGGGACCCGACTCCTCGATTGAAAATGCCATTCTGCTGCATTCATGGTGGGGCCGGGTGTGGACCGCACAAGAGATCTTGCTCGCGAGTCGTGCGACAGTGGTTGTGGGCCGCCATAATGTCGATTGGGATGTGCTCTGCGCGGCTGTGAATCACGGCAGTGCCTTGGACATTTTCCAGGAGGTTATTCTCGGCGTGATGCCAGAAAGCAGTGCTCATGTAGTGACCGACGTGCAGACGCTGAAAGTGACTCACCTCAGAGAGAGCCCTGCCGACGAGCTGCTCTTCTATCTCCTGCGAACACGTACTCGAGCCGCCACAGACCCGCGAGACAAGATATTTGCTGTCCTTGGCCTTGTCGAGGGGAGCGTGCGCGACATTGGCATCAAGCCCGACTACGAAGCATCCGTTGACGACGTTTACCGTGCCGCTACCAGCAGCTTGATAGCCGCATCAGGAAATCTTGATGCTCTGGGCCTTTGCTTTCCATTCAAGAACAAGGTTGCACATGAGCTGCCCTCCTGGGTTCCAGACTGGGGCTCTGCAGACTACCTGGCGGTGCCAATGCTGGAAGACCCTTTGGGTCATCGGAGAACAAGTCACGCGTCACGCAACTGCTCGGCTAATGCTACTTGGGAAGACGCCGGCGTGGTCTTGGTTGTCGAAGGCCACACGGTCGACGTCATTACCGGGCTGAGCCTTATCCAGCATTGGTTCGACGCCGAGGCGGCCTGGGATGACTCCGAGTTTGACACGCCGACCAAGGATGAAGACCCGTGGTACAAGCCATTCATCGAAGCAGGGCAGATGCTGGGACAGGCGTATCGCAACCTCACTGACATGGTTCTTCCACTCTCCGTCTACCTTGAATGGGAGGAATTCGCCAAGAATGTGAAACCACGCAATCCTGGCGTTGAAGACGACCCAATGTTGGCATACTGTTTGACAGTCAGTACCGGGACCCTAGCGCCTGGAGGTTTGGCCGAGACTAAGAAGCTGTTTCAAACTTGGGTCGACTCCCTTGGGCCTATCCGAAGGCTTAGAGCCTGGAGAATGAACAAGGAAGGGGGTTGGTTCCGGTTCTTGAGTTTGATGGGCTATTGGAAAAGCACATGGAATGGCTATGGGGACTTCTTCAAGTACACCAAATCGACAATCGAGAGAAGATTGGGTGCAACCGAACAAGGCTATCTTTGCCTCCTCCCCAAGCAGACCAAGATTGGAGACAGGCTAGCCATTGTGAAAGGGGGCAGGTTTCCCGTCGTCCTTCGGCCACTAGATGATGGCTCCATGAGATTCATTGGGGAGGCCTACGTCCATGGGTTCATGGATGGCAGTGGGTTTGTGGAGGAAAAGTGCGTCAAGTTCAAGTTACGATAAGGACAGGCGGGATACCTGTTGGCACAAAGACGAGGACTTGAAGTCAAGTTGGGTGGCAACCAGCGAGCCCGCCCGAGCCAGCATTCTCAATACGAGGCCATGGCTGTAGGCTATGGGCGGTAGCCGACAGCTTCCATGCTAGCCTGACAGGTTTAGAGGCCGCTGTTCCTCTCAAATGAGCGAATCGGACGATACGGACACTGTCACACCCGGACTATTACCTTGGCCCTACAGCAGTTAGCGTCACCAGCTGTTGGAGAAGGGGAAGCATGGAGTTCCCCGGCATCTCTCCGCCCAAGGCTGAGCGGAAGTCATCTCTCCTCAGAGCGATTTCGTGGGGAATAGTTCGGACTCCTAATTATAGATTGCAATCCAAATATGCAAAGGCCGTCTTCTGCAGCTCTGGTTGATCAGCTCGAGTATGACAGAGGCTGCGATGCGGGGTTTTCTTGTGAGCGAGGGGAGACGACATGCAATAGCACTTGTCGGAAAGAATGGAATCCCGATTGTTCAGACTCACGGTTCTTTTGACTCTCGGTCGCTCCATCCAAGACACACCGCCATTGTTGGATGCTTTTGCTTGCTTGGCCTCGCAGTCTCCCGCCGATTCATACATAGGTACTGCGCATGTCAGTATCCGGTGCCAATGAGCTCATCGAGACCCAGTCTTCAGTCCCACGGGTGGAAGCATGGAAATTGGTGTCAAGCCGCGGATAGATGCCAATACTTTGCCGCAGCTCGGCCGCTAGGATTCGAGAAGGTCAGCCCTGGCTTCCATGTGGGCAAACGGCGGAAAGAGACGTTGGATCGGGTTGCCCGGCAAGGGGATCAACATGGCAAACATTGGAGAGGCCTATGTGTACTTGCCTACCTACCTATCTTACCTTATTTTGCTCGCATGCACAATCCGTGACAGGGGGCGGGAGATGAGGGCAAATAACTCCCAAGATTCCATGGTTGCACCACAAAAGGAACTTTACGGACGCCTCGACCAAGAGCCTAGGCCACATCATCGGGGCTTGTTTGACCCAGCAGCGCACTGAACGAACGAGATTGATGACCACTTACACTACCGCCAAACGCATGCTCGCTGCCGATAGGCGGCAGTATTGCGGCCAGATGTTTGCTTCAGCGCCTCATTCGAATCGTCCCACGACGGGGCACAAACTCGCCCAGGCATGGGAAATAGTTGGAAGCTGGGAGATGGGATTCCCCACGTGCAGTCCACGCATTTCTCAGCGACAGCATCATGATGCAGACATCACTTCCTTCTCCATTTACATCTGAAGGCTGCAGATGACCCACAGCATCGGAGCGCACAGGGTCAAGCTCCCAGGCTTCGGCTCGCGATTCGGTTGGCTGGAGTCTTTATGCGGTGCGAAATGACTCCACGCGGAGGTTACTCTGCACGTAATTGCGCCGTTGGAGAAACACCGGCTGGGTGAGAGGGGACGCTGGACGGGCTGGACTGTCTGTGGCTCACAGTGAGCGGCAATGGGGATTCTAGCTTGGGTTAAAGAGGAGGAGCTCACCAGCCGGGGTAACCGTCTTCCACCGAGGACTTGAGAAACATTTGTCCACGGGGAGACTTTATCCAGGAGGCAGGGCGGCGGCGCTCAACTGGCTGGCTGCAGCGGCACGGCATTGCGCATACATTTGTACAATGGAGCGCAATAGGCACGGGTAGGTGCAGATCTGGCCCCCTTGGATTGGCAAGACAAACCCCCTGTCTCCCGGTTCTCATACGAGAATGTTCTCGTCGGGCAGCGGGGGCTCGCAGCGGCCGTGGAACCGTGGAACCTGGCTGCTCTTGGTCCTTGGCCGCTGCGCACGCACAGGACTTGTCGCCGTCATTCAAGGCTGCCGTGACTGTCTGATGTGGTCCCCGTCTAGGTACCGTACCGCACGCCTCGGACGACGCTGTGTCTCCGTCGCCACCAGGCGCCGAGGAGGGGAATGAGTATATAGTGTCGTCTCGACTCTGGGACGCCCGTGCCCTACCCAGGACCCCTCCTAGCCCCTGAGTTCTCTTGTCTTTGATGCGAGTCGCTTTTCTTCAGCAGATGCTCCTGTCCGTTTGAGCTAGACACCCGCCAGACTTACCCCTTGATCTGTCCCACTGGTGCCCGGAAACGGGTGCGTATCACCGTTTGCTGGCTTTACCCCTCCTCATTCTCTTCATTTCCCTCTGCGAGGCCTACCTCACGGCAGCTCTTTCCCCCGCTCTCGTCGCTACTGGGGAATTCTGACAGTAGCATGTGCGCTGCGTTACACGGTCCGACGGCTGTCTTGCTTTCCGCCTCTCGAAACGACTCGTACGTCGATCAAGAAGAAGCAATCACGGCCAGGCCAACATGACTGGCAACGCCGTGGAAAGATTCGTCCTCAGCGGCGACTGTGAGTGTTTCGTCAACGGCGACGAGGTCCGACAGGCGGCACAGCAAAGGTTCCCAAAGTCATGTCTACAGAACTGCAGGAAGCAGTTCCTGCAGTCAGTATCGCCGGGCTGGACCGACGACGCAGGCTGGGCCGAGGGATGTCAAAACCTGACAAGCCAGACGCCAACAAGTCGATTCTGGTCTTTGTACTGGTGCGACTCAACCTTTTGCGGGGTAGCGATAAACCAGACGGGAGGGCTGGAGCAAGATCGTGAGTGTCACTCTCTTGTCCATGTAAAAAGTGTCTCGGACTAAGTGTGACGCACGCGCATACAGCAAACGTCGGCTTGATTATCAACACCTGCCAAAAGTGAGTCTGGTGGGGGCACAAGGCCAAGGTTTTGACTCAGACTGACCTGATTTTTTCTTCTCCTCTCCTTGCTCAGTATCGGATATCACTCGGTACTGGACCCGGGTCCGCCTCCCTCAACGTATGCCTGCCAGACGGGTCAGAGTGCTCTTTCGGTTTGCGCGCGACATCGAATCCATGCCGATGGCACGGAGTCGGCCGGTGTCACACAGCAGACGCAAGTCCCTGCAGACAGCTTGATGTCCTCTGTCGCAGGCACTTCATCGACCTCGGTGCTGATCCAAGCGGGGGCGAAATCTACGGCCGTGGCGACGAGTACAGGAACGACCTCAACCTCTTCAACAACTGCGTTTCATACTGGTACTCCTACTCTGGTAGCGTCAAGTGCGTCGACAACATCGGGGAGCCGTCTCTCCGGGGGAGCAAAGACCGCGATTGGACTAAGCTCAGCGGTGGCCTTGGTAGCAATGGTGGCTGCCGCTTTGCTTTGCTTGTATAGAAGGAAGAGACGAAGAAACCCCCCACACCGTTCGCTGCGGACTCACCTTCGGCTTGCCCAAAACATACCCCCGTCCAGTTCACCAACACCGCTGATATCCCCGGTCAACTCGGCGAACAACCGGGGAGGCCCGCTTACACCACCGCTTCGTCTCCGTGACCGGAAATTCCTAGCATCGATCCTGCGGCCGGGCAACCGATCTCCGTCGCCGCCACTCACGCCGCTTACCCCAGCTTATAGCACGCCATACAACAGTGGCGGCAACTTCCCCGCTTCCCCTATCTGCTCCCCCACCACTAGCAAGCTTGTTCCCCGCCATGAGCGCAAGCCACACGTACACGGCGGCTCTCTAGGGTCAGTCTCAGTGGACTCGACCCTCCCGCCCATCCCACCACAAATCGCTTTGAGCATGGTTGGCGGCCCCACGGGAACAAACAGCCGTGGCAGCCTAAGCAGCTATGGTGCATCCTCCATGACTGGTCACTCTTCGCTCCGGAATGAGATCACTATTCCCCCTCCCGTCTCTCCCCCAGCCGCCGCCGCATATTTCTCGGGGGCGGGTAGCCCGAACCCGCCTAGCTCGCCGGCCCGTCCGCCCCGCCCCCACGACGCGCCCCTCGAGATCCCTGACCTTGTCTCGCCTGCTTCGCCTACTTCACTTGTTGCTCCTCTAGGTCCACCACCCAATCGAGCGTTACCTCCTCCGCCGCCAAATCCACTGAGTGCGGCTCTAGTGCCTGGCAGCACCGCGTCCTTTACAGCCGTGGGCGGGAGGGCAGCGATGATGATGCTGAGGGGGCCCGCAAGGGTGACGGCAACAGCAAGCGCAGCGGGGCGCGAGATCGACGAGGTAGATAGGGACGGGGATGAGTACATCAACTTGAGGGGTGTGAGCTGGGGGAGCTGGAGCGACAGTAAGGCAAGTGAGGTGGTGGGAGCGAGTACCGCAAGTTCTACCACGATTACTGGGTCTCGTTAGGAAAGTAAGCGTAGATAGGTTAGATTAGATAAATTAGGTCTGGTGTAATGCTGGGTGATGATATTCGTATTGAAAGCATTGATGCGGGTGTATGAGATAGATGAGGCGGGGAGGAAAGATGGAATGATTTTGTGACCGGTGTTTAGGTAATCCATGTGTTTCCTGATGTGTCTGTGATTAAATCCAATGTTAATTGCTGCTCAGAAAGAAGCGATGATTCCTCGGCAGTCGCGCACCAGGAGTAAAATCACCATCTGAGATCTACGATCTGATCTCCACTACCTACCCAGAAAGTTGGGTCTGCTGTACTTTATTTGAGCTTGGGCTGCAGGCCCCTTGCCCGCTGGGCAACACTCCTTTTTTTCAGCCTGATGGCGTGGTGATATCATCTTTTCGTCGATAACAGCGAGATTGGGCAAAAGCTTAAAGTGGCCGAGTTGGGTCCGGGGCGATCATGCGGTTTATTCTGGGAAAGCCCAAGACATTGGGCGAGTTATCAAAGGGAATCAAGCCGGTGATGAGGCTGTGAATCCTGGGCAGCAATCAACCTACATACTTACTGTGTGTGCTGGGTTGCTGGGTTGGGTTTTTATCCAAGCATCCATTTCGCCTCAGCTTCAGCGTTGTTTCGGGTGGAGTGGGTATTTCATGGTATGTACGGATGTGCCTTTCAAAAGTTTTGTCGCCCCGTTTATTAGATACATTCCTATATCCGTTTATCTCAGCCGTCGCCCCTCCTTATATTCATTTCCTCCTTCAAGCTCAAT
>Ga0247765_1000033_pt1 | contig 93997 bp, 83 predicted proteins | sample UWRJL106311C6_FD_179949 | JGI IMG/M metagenome (GOLD analysis project Ga0247765, IMG submission 179949) | Plant litter microbial communities from Arlington Agricultural Research Station in Wisconsin, United States - UWRJ-L106-311C-6 | ecosystem: Environmental > Terrestrial > Plant litter >... | reverse complement strand
TTAAACCCCCCTGTTGATATTTCCCTTTTCAAAAACCACCCCGCCCCCCCCCCCCCCAAACCCTTCCGATTTCATACTAACTGGAACGACTTGCATCGTCTGGCATCTTCCAGTTCATCTTAAAGCTTCCCACTCGAATTGCTACGGTCGTGAACCCATTTCTTGCCCAAAATGTCTGGCGCAGTGTAAGTCTTATTACCCCACCTCCCCGCCCGATGCGACTGCCCGCCCACCGCGATTTCTATCAGCTCTGCTCGACTGGCCGCCTGCTTCCCCGGCGGCGCTTGCATTGCCCCTTCGAGCTCTGAAAGAGGAGGCTGGTGGTCGCTACGACAGAGGCGATAGCGACGGCGATGACGGCGTTTGTCGTTTACACCTACTGAGAGCCTCCAGCGCCCGCCTAGCGAACCTCAACGTTGGCGGAGCTGTGAAAGCGGGCTCCCTTGTGACCTCACAAACCATGAGCAATGCTAACGATGGTGCAAGCGCTGATCTCGGCCTCATCGGCCTGGCCGTCATGTAAGCTCTCTCCTTCCCCCGGCCGTGGACGAAGTTGACAATGTAACAAGGGGCCAGAATCTGATCTTGAACATGGCCGACCATGGCTTCACCGTTTGCGCTTTCAACCGCACCGTCTCCAAGGTCGATGCTTTCCTCGCCAACGAGGCCAAGGGCAAGTCCATCGTCGGCGCCCACTCTACCGAGGAGTTCGTCTCTAAGCTGAAGAAGCCCCGTCGCGTCATGCTTCTTGTCCAGGCGGGCAAGGCTGTCGATGATTGGATCGAGACCCTGCTCCCCCTCCTCGAGCGCGGCGACATCGTCATTGATGGTGGCAACTCGCACTTCCCCGACTCCAATCGGAGAACAAAGTACCTAGCGTCCAAAGGCCTCCGCTTCGTAGGTTCCGGTGTCTCCGGCGGTGAGGAGGGTGCCCGCTATGGGCCATCCCTTATGCCCGGTGGTCAGGAGGAGGCGTGGCCGTACATCAAGGACATCTTCCAGTCTATCGCCGCCAAGAGCGATGGCGAGGCCTGCTGTGAGTGGGTCGGCGACGAGGGTGCTGGTCACTATGTCAAGATGGTGCATAACGGTATTGAGTACGGCGACATGCAGTTGATCTGTGAGGTATGTGCTCCCGATGCGGTGGTCTAGTAAGCGTTTCATGTAACTAACAGGTGAGTGTCACAGGCGTACGACATCATGAAGCGCGGCCTCGGTATGCCTAACAAGGAGATCGGCGATGTTCTCACCAAGTGGAACAAGGGTGTCCTCGACTCGTTCCTTATTGAAATCACCAGGGACATTATGTACTACAACGACGAGGATGGTACTCCTCTTGTTGAGAAAATCCTCGATAAGGCCGGCCAAAAGGGCACTGGCAAGTGGACTGCGGTAAACGCCCTGGATCTGGGCATGCCCGTCACGCTGATTGCCGAGGCTGTCCTCGCTCGATGCTTGTCGGGCATCAAGGAGGAGCGTGTCAAGGCATCGGGCAAGCTCGAGTTTGTTGGCCGGGCCAACACCTTTGAGGGCGACAAGGAGCAGTTCTTGGACGATCTTGAGCAGGCTCTCTACGCCTCTAAAATCATCTCGTACGCACAAGGGTTCATGCTGATGCAGGAGGTATGTGTTGCAGAGCGGAGACGAAGCAGTGCCGCGGTGCTAACAATGCCTGTCAACAGGCTGCCAAGGAATATAAGTGGAAGCTGAACAAGCCGTCCATCGCCCTCATGTGGCGTGGTGGCTGTATTATCCGCTCCGTCTTCCTGAAGGACATCACAGCGGCTTACCGCAAGAACCCCGACCTTGAGAATCTGCTGTTCGACGACTTCTTCAACAAGGCTATCCACAAGGCTCAGCCCGGCTGGCGTGACGTTGTTGCCAAGACAGCCCTGCTCGGCATCCCGTCACCCGCTTTCTCGACTGCCTTGTCGTGGTTTGACGGGTACCGTACTAAGGACCTCCCTGCCAACCTTCTCCAGGCTCAGCGCGACTACTTTGGCGCGCACACATTCAGAATCAAGCCCGAGGCTGCGTCGGCCAAATACCCCGAAGGCAAGGACATCCACGTCAACTGGACTGGTCGTGGTGGAAATGTTTCCGCCTCTACGTACCAAGCATGATCTAAAATACTTGCAGCGGCGGGTGGTCGATTGCTTGCGAGTGTTTTTTGGTACGAGTAACTCTAGGCAACTATGCCATAGATAAAAAAGATAGATTACTGCCTGTGGAGTATGACTTGTTTGGCAAAGAGCCTCCTCGTTGCTCTTCATGTTGGAACGTGAATGGAAAGTATTTGTTGTGGCAAGTGTGGGTCTGACAACGTGCTTGAAAGATGAGTCACGTGATTTATAATCCCCCGGTCCCCCAGCCACACTTGAGGGGCGTTTCGAAGCTGCGCATGTAGAAGTGGACGCGACCGTGAAAGATCCGGCCCGGTTTGCTTCGCGCAGGGCTGAGTTGATTGTACTGACGGTTTGCATTGTAACCCCAACGCGCCACCTGCCATTTTTCACCCCGACACATTGAGATGGTCACGTCGCCATAGAGAGCCCATTCAGCATTCGAGAGAGTCGATCCGACCATCATCGCAAATATGGCCGCCATAGACCCGAGCCAGCAGGTGCATGCGGATATGGTAAGTTGCGAGATTGTCGAGTTAGCGTCGCGTTGAAGCTGCTGCTCGCCGCCGTTGTCGCTGTCAACAAACTGCTAATCCGGTCTATTGCAGCTTCCGCACGTGCATTTGCTTTCCACTTTTCGATATGCGCTGATGCCGAGGGTCGAGGTCCACGAGGTGACGAAATGGCTGATAGGAGCCCCTAAAATTGCCCGCGATCAAGCGGCGTTTTTCTGGACCTACCTCGATTGTCCACAAGATGGATCCGTCTTTCTGACCTGGCAACCCACTGCGCGACGAAATACCGAGTTTGCTAGCGATGGATACATCTGGCCTGCACCTGAAGTTTGCTACCGCAATGATGTGGGCAATGGCTTAGTAGGACGGCCCTGCGTCACGAAAGTACTCCTACAGGACCGGCATGCTAACCGTTTGTGCAGGCGCTCGAGATCTACCATCACAGGCACGGGTACCGCCCGGGAGAGCAGTTCACGGCGCACTCAAGGCGGCGCTTCCGACTCACCCCAAGCATGGTACAGGTGCCTAATATGCCCCAGGTCGACCCAAACCTTTGGATTGTGCATTATGGTCCGAGTGATAAGAATGACAGAATTCCTGTTAACATGATGCCGATTCCTCCCGTCATGCAGCACGCCATGAGTGTTCGCCAACAGTTGTTCCAAATGGGACAGATTCAACGCAAGGAATTCATGCTCGCTGATCGCGTCAGCTGGCCGCAGCTCCATGTGCCTATTCGCACTGGTCAGGCCATATACGCACCGCCGATGCCCACGCGGAATGTTCCTCAGGGCATGGCATACCCTCCGCACGCAGCGCCGCCCGTTGGCCCGACACCTAAGCGACGTGGTGGCCATGGGCCTGGCGCTGCACATCCGCCGCCGATGATGGGGGCCCCTTTTCCGAACATGGACAGCATGTTCGATGACGAGGAAGACATTTCTCGTGGTGATATGTTTGATCATCTCACGCCACAGGAACTGAGCTTGTACCGGTACCAGCAAAACCACGAGTGGATGGAAGAGATTCTCTCATCGCCATACCGCATTGGCCAAATTGAAGTGGCGGATCTCGGCTTTGGTCGGAAGGGAGAGCTCGCGTCTCTTACCGAAGGCATTTTTGAAGCCCAAGGCAGTGGAAACTGGGAGAAGGGCCCTAAGAAACCTTTCACTGGCCGCCTCGATCCAGCCCTGGCCACCGAATTTGAGAAGCGAGTCAATGAACGCAAAGAAACCAATGCCGCTGAAACCGCGCGACTACAGGGCCTTATCAAAAATATACAGCAGGGCTTCCAGGAGATCAACACTCTTCGTAACGCGGAGCGTGAGTTGCGATTAGCAGCTGAAAGCATGGGTTCCGAGTTCTGGAGACTCGAGGGGCGGCTGGAAGACACCGAAGATGTTCAGAGTCGTGCGAACCAGCACTCGGGTAAGAATATCAATGATATTCTTGCTCAAGTAGAGCGGGCTCTTGGCAAGAAGGCAGTCGCCATTGGTGATGTTACTTGCGTACAAGAAGGAGGCTATCAGGAACCCGTGCCCGAACCAGAACCCGTGCAACAGCCCCGGATGCAAGCCGAGGTCGCGATGGCAGGACAATCGGCTTCAATGTCGCGGCAGGTATCCCAGGCAGGATCTCAAAACAGCGGGGTGATGATCGGTGATTCCGATATAGATATGGGAGGAACGGCTGCCGGGTTGCTCGATCAGATGCATACGGGTTTCTCGTCAACATCAACCCCTGTCAACAATTTCCCAACCCCACAACCACATCTTTCCGCAATTCCCTCCAGCGCCGCGACACCTGCGAACTTCAACGTGCCATCCCCGCTTTCCGCCCAGCCTTCAACCTCCCAGCCCGCGCCAGCTGCAGAGGATACACGGATGGATGAAGGCAGAGGTGCAACGGCGTCTGCCACCGCTCCAGACCAAGGAACAGGCAGCGGTGAGTGGGTGGTTGTGCCTAAAGGGGGCGCGTCGCCTGGTTCAAGCAATCAAGCTGCCTCAACGGCGCCTGCCAACCCCTCAGCCACTGTCGATGGGTCTTCTGCTCAGGCTGTTCAGACAAGCAAACCGCCATCAACCGCGCCAACACCCGGGGACTCCATGGCCTTCGATGGAGACAACAATGATTTTAGCTCGCTAGGCGATCTCGACACAGCTGGTGATGCTCTTGCAGGCTATGACCCGCCTAGTGTCGATGGCGCTGGAGGATTGGGTGATTTAGGTATTGATTTGGAGGATTCGGCATTTGGTGATGCTTTCCACGGCGTTGAGCAGTCAGGGGGAAATACCCCGATGTAGGGTTTCGGGCAATCATCACCTGGCACTAAATTCAACTTTTCTTAGAAAAGATATCAACCTCCATCCAGCTGCGCAGCTTCTGGTTACAAGATCCGAAATGATCTGACTGGCAGACTGGACATGTTATGTATGATTAGTGTTATTGATCACGATTGGGACCGGTGGCGAATTTGTTTGGGGGGAAACAAGCTTCGATATTTCATACAAGTATTATGGAGTGGAGCTAGAGAAACAGAGATTGGTGATTTGACAACGGTGCTGGTGAACATACCCAGTGAAGTAAACGACACATTTGTCCAGTGTGCCGGGAATGCATGTCTTTGGTCATCTTGGGTTATTGAACTACGAGGTCTCTATTGCACCAGTTTATGCGATAATCCAGAAGCTGTTCGAAGGTATCTGTGCGGAATTAGAATTCTGCGAATGGGGTCATGGATTCAAGTTCTGGCAGTGTCTGTTCTGAGCGTGGTGGACGGCTAGTACTTATTTGTGTGCATCCTCGGGCGATGAATCACTTCGGGATTATTCTAAACAAGCAAAAAGTGCAGCCGAGGAACAGAGACTTAGAACCCAAAACACCATTTGCTCATAATCACTTGGCGGATTTCATTCAGAACTGCCTCTATGACACATGTTTGTGCTCGAGCAGCTTTTCCCTGCCGGCCGTTCCGTTTCTGATAAGCTCAAGCCCTCAAAGCAAAACCACGCCAGAAATGCCCAATGAAAAGCCCAACCCTTTAGAACTTGCTGAACTTCTTGACAGCCTTACCAGTCCGGGGCAGTACGCGAAGGACGTTGAAGCGAACCTGCATTGTGTGTCAGCCAATCTTATACATGCCGAACTCGAGCCAGATATTCAAAACCCACCGTCTTGCTGAGAGGCCTGCACTGGCCAACAGTGACCTGGTCACCCTCCTCAACACGGAAAGCAGGCGAGACGTGGGCGGCAAGGTTCTTGTGACGCTTCTCGTAACGGTTGTACTTGGGAATGAAATGAAGGTATTCCCGGCGAATGATGATCGTACGGTGCATCTTCGTTGACACAACAGTACCAGTCAGGATACGGCCGCGGATTGAGACTAGGCCAGTAAAAGGGCACTTCTTGTCTGCAGAAAAAGACCGCAATTAGCCCCCATAAATCCCTCCAGAATCTTCAGCCTCATCATCGGTCGGTTGCCCTCGTGCGATGGGCTCGAAACTGGCGTGGCTCGCGACGCGCTATTCGCTCCAGAACGTACCAATGTATTGACCCTCGATCGCGGTCTTGGGCGTACGGAAACCCAGACCAACGTCCTTGTACCATCTCCGGCCACCCTTGCCCGGTCGCGACGACTTGACCTTGCTCTTGCTATTCAGGAAAACTTATGAATGTTAGCGTCGGCCGATTCGGCGCGAAGCAGCAACGCAGATTGTAATAGCAAGTCGTTCGAAAGGAGGTCACTCACTATGAGGCTGCTTCTGGAAAGCGCGCTCGCTCTGCACTGTCAGTTCGGTGGCCATCTTGTCGGTTGCTTGGTGCCGGAAGATGTGGTTGACGTGCAGGTGTGCTGGTCGAAATGTTCAAGATCGGAATTTTGCCAGTTGGGGATATTTTTGGGGGTTCAAAGCAAAAAGTGTGGAAGCAGTGCACAAGCCACACAGACCAACAGCGGCGAGCCACATGCGCAAGCATCTGCCAAGCCGATGTGCTTTCAGACCCCACTCATTGTGGCGGGATAAACCGAACTGCGCTTGGCCGGAAATCGATGGGCTGCCTTTTATTTACATGGGCTGCTATCGGCCAATGACAGGTGCCGATTGAGTAAACAGGTGCCCCTCCAAGGCTCCGTTTGCAAACCCCAGGGCCCTTTGCAGCTTCCCCCAGAGCCAGCGCGTACGCTTCATGATCCTGAGTTCACGAAGACGCGTTTTGGGAAGACGACAACCCACCACAGCACACCACTTAAGCATGACAAGATGCCGTCGCAAGGTGAAGCTACGCTCCCTGCGACGCGTCGAACACGAAAATCAATAGGCAGTCAATTGCCATCAAGACCAACAGAAAAAGAAAATGCCACAGTTGACATCGGCAGCACCATGGCAGCGAATCGCAAGAAATCCAGGAGCAAGAGTATGGGACCGGGAGGCCTTGATATACTCAAGTCTGGCACGGGAAACCGTAGAGTGGTTTGTCTCCCTGCACTCAGCGCACCACCTTACTTCTACGGCGTCACTAACACTCACCTATCCCAGTCTCTTGCTGCACCGTCAAGGCCACCCCCTCGATCTATCCTGAAGCCAACTATCCCTCTTCTCCCAGAGATCCCACCCCACAAGCCGAGGAAGGGCAATGCTTCCACAGGTCCCGGTGCTTCAGGCTCCAACCCATCGGACAACTCAGACAACAGCGGAACCAAAATCGCACTGCGTACCGAGGAGGAACAGCAGGCCGCTGTTCGCGAGCGTGAGGAGCGAGAACGCGTACAGATGGAAAAGGAAATCAATGACCGCAGAGAGGCTCGGAGGAAGTCCCTAGCCAATCGTAGAGTATCATTCGCCGCCGAAGCAACTCTTCACACCTTCCACGAGGTCGAATATATGCAAGACTCGACGACGTCAACAGATTCCACGCGTCGTGCCTCCTCTGTAGCGGCACCATCTCCAGCCCCTCGCACCAGTGAGCACGAATCCAATGACTCTGAGCCTCCATCAACTCCCCCAGAGCACGCAGAGACTGCTACTGAGTCCCCGGCAAACCTGAGAGACCTGCATCAAAGAAAGCACCGGCGTAGTTCCGGTGCCGCTTCAAACTACGACGATGACACTGTCTATGATTCCGATCTTGAGCATGCAGACGATGTCACCGAGATCCAAGGGGAGGAGATGACAGACTCCGGCGATGATTCGGAGGAAGACGGCACGTTGATGACCGTTGAGGCCGAAGAGATGACATCGGCATCTGTTGCATCCATAGCTTCCCTCCATTCTGCTTTCAGCGGCGATTCGACGGGAGAACTGGATGAGAATCTCCGACTTGCCGCACGAACGGCGGCCACTCAGCGCCTAGATGATGATGAGGAAGTCATTGCCGGGTTCGCCGGTTGGGGAAAAAAGAATACATATAAGGAAAATCTCACCCAAGACTTCAAACCAACAATGGTGGACGAAGAACCCGGGTCGGACGTCGAAATGACCATAGATATGGACATGGACATGACAAACGCCGTTGGTGGTATTTTACACCCTGAGGAGAGGAACAAAAACAAAGATGATGATATGGATATGTCTATGGAGGTGACCAAAGCCTTGGGCGGTATCCTTCTCAAGCCAAATACGCAGTCTCGGCGAAAGTCGGTGAGAGCCACTCCAAACCCCTCCGGAGACGCCACCTCCTTCGGCGACATGACCATGGAATTTACTACGGCGGTGGGTGGCATCAAACAAAGCAGGGTATCCGACGTGAGCCACCTCACAACCGACAGCAACGAGGATATGTCCATGGAGATAACTGCTGCTGTTGGGGCAGTTCTGGCTGGGAGCCTGGCTAAGACGGGTGCTCAGAACAACCGGCGGAAGACGATTGCCGAGGAAGATGACGAGGCCTCGATGATGGAGATGACAATGGCCGTTGGGCGGATCCTGCCAGATCAGTCAGCCCAAGAAGGAGACGATGAAACCATGGGCATGGACATGACTGTGACTGTAGGGGGTATTATCAAGCCTTCACCCGCTCAGACTCCGGAGGTGCGCTCTGCCGCGAGGAAGGTGATGGAGCTAGAGGCAGATCAACCAGATCCCTCGGTGACAGATTCTGTTGAGATCGCCCCGCCTTTGCCCAAGCGCCGTTCTTCTCGTGGTTTGAACGGCGAATCAAGCTCTGATCTTGCGGGCTTCAAGGGTAAGAGTATTTCAAGAAGCCCGCTTCGCTCTCCATTACCGAAGGTGAAGCCGACTCCCAGCATTGCTAGTTCGCCCCCAAAGACCGCTTCTCCATTTCGGAGCCCGTCACCCAAGTCGCGGACACCAAACAAGACAAAAACCCCTCCAGCCATGATTGGCAGCCGATCGAGCTCCCCAGTGCGTTCGGTATCTCCAACCAAAACTACGCCCCGCTCTCCATCGAAGATAAAGAAGCTGTTCCATCAGGACCCCAATACTGGAGCCAGCACGCCACGTGTTGTTCTTACACCACAGGGCCGGCGACTCTCCGGGGTTGGTGCGGACCGATCTGGGCTAGGTTCTCCAAAGGTTGTCGAGATCTTCGACCGGCGGATATCTATTGGAGATGCTGCCACAAATTTTGTTCCGGGCCAGGCCGCTAGCGCCCGCCGCGTGGTGTCTTTCGCGGACCCTCGTACCATGGAGGCCGAGATTGACAGAGAGAGACACGATGAGCAGGAGAAAGAGAATAGCCGCCGAATTCTCCAGCGGGAAGTTGATGGTCTCCAAGACGGCCCCGAGACTACGCAGAGCCTGAAGGAAATGATCCAGGGGCTAAGTCCCAAGAAAAGCTTACTTCGCGGACGGAAGAGCTTGCATGTAGGCAGTGCTCGAGGCCTCTTGGGGAAGCGGCCTGCGGAGCTTGATGACGAGGAGACTGAAGACGCGGACGGCGTGAAGCGGCTTAAGGGTCATCAAGGCAGCCCCGTCAAGAATATTAGGCTTCAGTCACCCCCATCCAAAGCTGAAACTACGACCGGCCGGAAGACACGAGCTGGCCCCAGGAGCGCCGACAACACCGCCATGGATATCATCACACCCACGGTCACGTCGTCGCCGCCAAAAGCGTCGTCACCGAAGCACCAGGGTCGGTTCAAGGTTGTGGACGACCAGCCAACCAACACGATGGACTTTGATCACACAGTTGCGATGGACGACGCTGAGATTCAGCAGGATGGTGATGGAGAACGCATCCATCTTCAGGATTTTCTCAACATGACAAGCATCCGCTTTATGGAGTTGACAACTACCAAGCGGAGGCATACGGTGGCTCCAAGTGCGTCGAGGGACAGCTCGGCGCCTGATGGCAATGAAGACGTTTCACTCGAGAAGTGTGCCGTCACGGGTGCATGCACTGTACCAATGTTGGAGCTATATCAACATGTAGGTCCATTTCCGTTTCGGGAGACGAATCTTCGCTGGCTAATTTTGAGTATCGTAGTCGTGCCGTGAATTGAAGAAGTACATCTCAGAAGGACGACGCATTGTTCGAGAAATCGAGACGGAGACATTCGAGGAAAACCCACCCTTGTTCCGGGAGTATATCTCGGCGTCCCCAGAGTTCAAGGTTCTCATGGACAACCAATTCAAGAATGTCAAGAGTCATGCACGACTTCTCAGCAAAGCAATGTGGTACGAGTGGCGCATGAAACTCCAAGACGGGCTCAAAGAGGGCCTTGTCAACATCGCTGAGGGCATGAACCACGACGACAGACTGCTTAAGAAGCAGCAAGAGCTCTTGTCTTCAATTCTCCCCGAGATAGCGAAGCGAGTCGAGGAACTCGAACAAGAATATGACGACCTCGAGGCGGTAGCACGCGAGCTCGCTGAAAGCGATCCGGAAGAGCTACAGAAGGCTCGTGCAGAGCTTCTCGCGACAGAAAAGGCCATCGTGGAGCGGACTCGAAAGATCGTCGAGCTCCGGGCTCAGCTCGAGGAGTCAGAAAAGGGGGTCGAATCTCTGGCAAAGAAAAAAGAGGAGTGTCTCGCAGGGATCAAAGAGGCCGACAAGGTCCGCGAAGAGTGCCGCGGGTGGAGCACAACCGAGATCAGCGCAATTAAAGGTCGGTGCAGTTTTTAGCGTCCTCTGAAGAAAAATGCTGACAGATGTAACAGCGCGAACGGACGAGATAGAGAAGAAGCATGGATGGGCCATCACTGGAATTTCGGACACAACCATCTCAATGAGCTACAGGCGCGAGATTGAGCTGGTGTTTGACATTGGGGCCTTTCAACAGAGTCAACAAGCGAAGCGGGGGAAGTCGCAACCAAACTCGCGCATCGACCTTTGGTATATTGCGGCCAGCCGCGAGCACAATCCTCTACCATCGACGGCAGAGAAAGACTTCTGTCTCCAGTGCATCCGTGACCATGTGCGCGGGCTGCCGCAGTCGACAACCAAGGCCAGCCATCTGCTGAAGGTTGTCAGTGCTGCCTGGGACAAGGCCAACACGGTGGCCAACCAAGTGAGGTTTCTGAACCTGACCTTCCTCACAACAGTCACCAAGACGTCGGACACGTCGATTTGCGTCAAGGCGTCGCTGGTACTTATCCCGCTCAAGACACGCGTCGAGGTCCGAGTGCATCTGCAAAGCATTGCGACCGGCCAAGGCGTTGAGGTCACGGTCACGCCCGAGGCACGCGTCGTATATGGTGAGCAGTTTAATGTGTCCAAGATGACGGAATTTCTGTCGGAAAAGTTGGGTGGACAGGTTATTGACAGGGTTCAAGACCAGACGCAGGGAAAGATGTCGACGTGGAGCGATGCCATGTTGGAACTCCACCGCAAGCTGTTGGCGAAGGGTCAGAAGGCGGCGCAAAGGTAACGATGATGTTTTACTAGTTATGGAGTTTGACGTCTCTGGTTTTTAGGTTCATGTTGAGGCTGGATAGGTGGGGGGTAAAGGAGGCAGACAGCCTTATGTGATGATACCCGTGATAGTGATGCCGAGCAAGGAACCTGCTGCATGGGGCAACGACTGTATGAGGGTGGGATGTGGATGGAATACATGTTTGTCCTTCCGATTGGTTCATCTGGATACGGGTCATCCAATATGTTTTATCATTTCAAGTATCCGGACTTTGTCTCGCAGGTGCATGTCCCCTGGTTCAGTGTAACTTTGACCTACCTGCCGAGCCCATCCCAACGGCCCCGCCTTGGTGGACATGTCGTGAGCTTATTTTGACGAGGCACGGACGTTGCCGTGCCAAGGCGCATGTCAACAATACCCCCTTTTTGAGGAAGCGATAGCCAAATCTCGTTCTAAGATGGAAAACAGGTCGAGATATGTTTGGGGTGGCTGGATTGGCAGGCTAAGGTCGATGGGCTGGCGACTGGCGATGGATGCTGGTAGGTGTTTGCAGCGAGCATACTGCCACCATTGACCACTATCGTCCACTTCCGGGTCTACATGTATGATGCGACGAAATGTCTCCTATCCCCTGTCTATTCAACGCCACGCGAAAGAGCAATTGTTCTATTATGTCGGTGTCAGGGGCAAATTTGCCAACTAGTACATATATATGCTTTGTCCACTGTTTGTTTGTTTGTCACAGTGGAAAGCTACTTAGCTGCAAACAGGTTTATATAGCCGGTAGCTCACCGTATGTCTATCGGCGCAAATATATAGGATGCTTTTGTTTCTGTTCTCTGAAAATTTGTGGTGTGAAGGAGGCAGTTTTGGTGGTTGGGGATTTCAGCATTCGCCCATGATTAGACATATCCTCGCCGCCGCCAGCGTCAATGTTGGACAGTATTGACCGAACCCTCAAATGTGTGATATACCTTCGTTCCAAACACTGATTTTACGAGATAAGTATCGGCAGCGCGGCTCCCATGGTAATAACTCTAATCATTGAGGGACGGAACGTTCGCGCCGCCAAATTTGATCATGAGCAGAGAGAACTGAGGCAGGAATCTCGACCGGTAGAGGGAAAAATCACGAGTTCAAACGGAAGTGACACATTGAATACATGCTAGACCATGGACCGCAGATCAGAGATATTTATTGACGCATGGCTAATTATCTGAAGTGCTGTAGGATTGCCTGGTTGCGTGAAGAGCGCGTGACTGGACAGTCCTGTGGAGCACAGTCGACGATGGCTTCACTTTTGGCGCCGGAATTAAGTGTCTTGGTTACCCCGGGTCTCGAGTTGACAGTTGTGTCTGGGGCGCAGAAATAGACGTAGTTGATCCAGCCGATTTGCTGTCAACGGCGAGAGACAATCACACGTTTGGGGAGACCAATCGGTGTCCTCGCGGAGAAAATGACCAGAATGGCATCGCGGGAGGCGGCTTGTTCAAATACGCTTGAATCTTCCTGAGCCACGCTGGAAGGGGGGCAATCTTGGCCAGCAAGAGCTCGAGACGAGAGAATTTCATGTTGGCGACTCTGGGGCGACGAGTGGAGGCGGCTCAATCTTACAGGGGGTCAAGGATGGCCGAGATCAAGTGGCCAGACGCAGAGAAGGCGAGAACAGTCGACGGCAGTTGCGGGCATATACAGCACCAGAGACGGTATTGACACCACGGGGAAAACACCAAGGGTTTGGGTGGATCACAGACATGGTCGCCGGCTTGATCCTAAGATGGCGTTGCTGGAAGGCCAGCAAGGCTGGCTAGACCGGCACACAGATCACGCGGGGGACAGCAGATTCAAAAAAGGCCGGAGCAGAAATTCAAGATAATCACAATATCCATGGATTAACCCTTGAATAGGGCCTATTAGAAATTCGCAACCCTGCCAGCTGAACTAGGAAGGAGCGAATTTGAGGGCATTGTATTTTACAGTGGATGATTCTGCGTTGCCCGGACCCACCCTCAAGAAATATTTAAGGTCCCCTCCTGCTCTTCTCACTCCTCTTCCTCTCTTCTTCTTTTTTCTCCTTCGTGCAGCAACCAGTTTTCATCACGAACGACCGCCGATTTTTTTTCGACCAGCTCGTTTACCTTGCCTCCCGGCCACCTCGACAGATTCTTTTTCTGTTTTTCTGTATTTTCAAGATGAATACTCTCGTTGCACTCTGCGCTCGCCCCCTGGGCATGGGTCTCGCGGCCCTTCTTCTCACCTTCGTGGTTACGGCCGCCATGAAGTCTCCGAGAAGCGAACCGTCGGTACTGGCCTCCGACATTGTTCGTAAGTGTTTGTTTTCCTTGTGTTTGCGCCTCCCTCGTTCAATACCGCTTTCCCTGGTCCGCCCTTTCAAATTGCCACTTCCTCGCGGGCGTTGGGCTCATCCTACCCCTCACATTCCTTACCATTCAGATCGTCCGCCTTGCCCGAGGTCAAGACGGATCTCGTCATGGGGTAGCCTCCTGCTTGTCTATCCATGTCTAGACCATTTTCCGCTCACTAGTCTTGCTAGGAGTCAACATATCCCACTCAGGAAATTGGCTAGCGTCAAGAAATGAAGGCGCTGTGCTGGAATGGGCTCGGAGAGAGAGCACCTGCTAATTCCAGGAATTTCCTAGGCTTCCTCACTCTCACGTCGACGCAGGTCACAGCGTTGATCTATACGACTATCGTGCAGCCGACTGAGCTGCTTGTCAGGGAAACCCTGGAGGATGGTGCCACCTCGGACATCTTCTTCCTCAGCTTTCTTGTGACCGTGGGCCTATCCCTCGGCGCATCTGCTACCCTCAATGCTTAGCGGGCTTGGGGTGGCTTGATCTCGCTGAGGCGCCACGGCACACTCAGCAACCGCACCTCTGGTCCATTATCCGTCGTTACTGCATTGGCTTCCAGCATTGTCCATGGCTATCTCCTTGTCTTCGCAACTCGATCTGGCACCGTTTTTTTCGTCGAGACTTTTGTGGGTCTCCTCGAGCGGAAGATGGTTGAGTTGGAAGACAGCGTCATGACACTGGTCGACTTCCTTACTCGGGATCAGAGGGCCCAGAGAGAGAAGGACAGGCAGCTCGACAGCCTCAAGGTCCGGTACCACGTCCAGGTCTTGCACATTGCAGACTTGAATGCTGAGGTCGCCTTGTTGGCAATGAAGGGGGAATCAGCACTACGAGAGGCTGGAGTGGTGCCTGCGCACGTTCGCCCAAGCCGTTACGAAGGCTTCGTGGTTGCGGCCATTCCCGAGACCTCGCCAGCCCCAAGAGCGTCAATTTGGGCCTACATCGCAAGATGGGAGGACATCAACTTGACCTCGACCAAGCGCGGCATTGTCAGGTACCAAGCAGCCATCGTAAGGAACAGTAGCATTATCAAGTCGCTGGGGGAGGACATCGAGAAGCGACAGTGGGAACTCAAACGTCTCGCGGCGTTCGAGGCTGACTGGGAGCGTCGGAGGCTGGACTGGCAGCGCAAAGCGTTCGCCGCCCGGCTTCCTCCCCGGCCGGTTCTCCCTCTGTCGCCTTCGCTTTGTCTTCCTCGTCCCGCCGTTGGTCAGCGGCACCGGGTCCGATTTGTCGGAGACGTCGTCGACGACGCCGACTCGTCGGTGATTGTCGACACCCTGGCAGTCGACCGCAATGTCGTCGCCACCGCCACCGCTGCCACCGTCGTTGTTGACACCATTGTCGACAATCCTGCCACCCCGACCGCCGACGCTGACGTTGACGACATCACTGAGCAAGTTGTCGTTACCGCCGACCCTACGACGGCCAACAACGCGCCGGTGATTGTCCGGAAGGCAATGCCTCCCGTCATTGAAGCGGACATTGAAGCGCTCGAGGAGGAGCTTTCGCTCCTGACCGTGGACGACCCGGTGGAGAGGTTGGAGCGTGAGATCGGCCCAACGATTTTACGTCTCCAGATGCAAATCCGAGGAGCGGTCCTACGTTCCAAGATTCGTTGGGCGAGGAACCAATTGGATACAATCCAGCTGCGTAACTTGCAGGTGCGCGCCAAGGGAGCCTTGAGTCGGGCACTCGTCGTACCGAGACTCGTCAAGGAGAGGCTTGCCGAGCAAAGGGAGGAGGCACGACGGAACTACCGGCGACAGCAAGCCGAGGTACGGCAAGAACTCGAGCGGCAGCAGGCTGAGGAGCGACAGCGAGCTGAGGCACGGCAAGCGATCGAACGGCAGCAAGCAGCGCGGAAGCAGGCGGAGTTCAAGTGCGATTTTACGTACATCCCGCCCACGCCACAACGCCCGCAGACCGAGACCACCGTTGCTTCGGCACAGCAGTCTGTTGGTTCAATCTTCAATCTCCAGTCGTTGAACATCGTCTCGGGAGGTCAGTTCCAGACCGCCACCAGAACGCCCGAGGAACCTTTGGCCGATGCCAATTCGACAACCGAGGACGCACCGGTGGCGGGTGTGTCCCAAGGTGTATCGACCGAGACTGCGGCCGAGGGTGGTGTGGTTGACAAGGGCAAAGGCAAGGCGACCAATGATGGGCCTGGGGTGGCTGTGACGGGAGCGACCGGTCCCAAAGGGCGCGCGGGGAACGTCCTCCCCATCTCCACCCGCCAGATGGTGAAGAACGGGCGGTCACTTGCGAAGATCGGCGACATCAGGCCGATCACGCGTGGCCGTACCTCTGCCGCCTTCGGTGGACATTGGGGGGCCGATATCTCAGGGATGCCGGGGTCGAGCAAGATAGCCAAGTTCGACTTCTCCAAGATGGCCAAGGACTGCGAGCTGGACGCCAACCTTGGGCAGACGGCCGAGTATCAGACGGCTAAGGAGGAAGGGGTAGACGAGGCCGCCGCTTTCGATCTCGCGCAGATGAACAAGGACTCCGGGGAGTATGCCGACATCTTGATCGAGGCTGCCGAACAGGTGGCTCTAGTCGTGGCGGAGGAAGCATCACCAAAGGAAAGTCACGAAGCGGAGGAGAGCGAGGTTTCCGAAGAGGAATAAGTTTCTCGTGCAAGACGAATGATCAAGTGCGGCGGGGGAGAAGATATTCTGTTCTCTCCTACTTCATGCCGACTACATCACATGTCTGGGTCTTTCCCTTCAGTCGCGCCAGCATATCGGATCACCATCTTACTAGCGACTCTTCACCTTGGTCCAGCCTCCTTGTCCAGGTTCAGACCCTTTTGTCGGAGTTCCATTATCAGACCCGCCACCACTCGTTCCTGCCGTTTGCGCAGTCATGACACTCGCAACATCGAACTCTCCAACCTTCGCAGATCCCCGATGATCTTGTCTACGAAGCAGGGTACCATCCTCCAATCCTTCATCCGCTTCGTGGCCTTCGATTTTCTCCCATCCCAGCATTGGGGCGTCATTCAAAAGTCGTTTCTTCAGTCGGTCGACCAGTTTCAGCGGGGACATTAGCTTGAAGCCTCGTATCAGCTCCGTCCCGCCCGCACTTCCCAGATAGGCGTGTGCCGTTCCATGAGACCAACGGCCGATCATCGACTTGGGCTTGGTCATTTCAGCGTCCTCTTCATTTTCGGGTATCGAATCGGCATGAGGCAGAGGAACAGGAAACATGGGCTCGACAGATCGCCGATGTACCTGATCCCCAATGAGTAGCCGCCACAAGTTCTGACCCATGTTGGAAACGTCTTCGTACGAGTCTTTATCGCCAAATGAGACGCCTTGCGAACAGCATGCCCACGCGATATCATACGCGAGGATAGCGACGCCCTCGAGAAAGAGGGCATATGTCGACGGATCATCTCTTGCTAGCGCCGAGAGAGGCTTGTCGATGAACAGAGGTCTCGGCCGTGGGACGCGACCATCGCCAGCACTTGGGGGAGGCTGAGTCGATGCCGCAGAACCTGGGAATGGAATGTCGCCATACTTGTACGACGATCCAAGAGAGAAGATAGTCGGCCTCGGATAATCCCGGTGGGGAAGCGTGATCTGGCCAGGTAGACGAATCGCCAAGTAGTGTGACGCCAGAACTAGAATGTGCGCGATGTGAGCCAGGGAAGTCGACACCAGCTCAGCAGAAGCATCTGCGGACAGAATTAGCCTCCGAAACCCGCTCATTCCCTTCCGATCATGGGAGGCCTACTATTCATGGCAAGAAGCTCGAGAATCTCCACGCCACCGATCTCATAGCGCTTGGAGCTGCCCTTCTTGATTTGGCGAAGTCCATAGAGCCTGGCTGCCTCTTCGCAAAGAAAAGCCCTCGTAGCCGCCATGGTCTCGGCACTACGGTTCCACTTGAACCTCGTTCTCTGGATCGTCCGCTCAGCCTCCTCCAGCTGCCGGGACTTTCGAGCCGACAATCCTGATGATACCAACACAAGATCGGACCTTCTCTGGACAATGATCGCCTTTTTTGCATCGATGTCCTTTTTCGCAGCCTCGACTTCGGCTCTGAGGCGATCAGCCTGGGCGATTATCTGACTCGTCCGATCCCTCACAGCCTTCTCTTCGGATGCCAGAGAGGCAGCACGACCTCCTCCCTTCACAGCCGCCATTTCGCTTTGACGTTCGGCCTCTTCAGTTTCAATCAGCGCTTTGGCGATTTCGATACGACCATCATACAGTTGATTTCTGGCGTCAACCGCGCACAGAAATGGGAAGTTCTTGGGGTTGTGTGCTCGGTGGCAAATACTGCAATTCATCATGACTCGATTTGACAGCAGTGGGTAAAGGAAGATGTTGGAGGAAGAATGACAATTTGGGGTAGGCAGAAGCGTTCAAAGAAAGCTTTGGTGGAAGTCGCAACAGAGCTTAACCAAAAGGCTGACACACTTCGCTGCAGCGCATTTGCACCTGCACCTGCCACCTGCTCGCCCTGCCAGGCACGCTCTCGGCCAATCAATTCGCAGGCCACCTGACTCACTAGGCCAGGTCCAGGCGTTATCGTTCCCAGCTGGTCCAAATAACGTTATCGCTCCCGCAACGCAAAGATCCGCTGCTACCGTCACACACACCATCACGTTCTCATCCTCAGAGAGAACCACCAATAGACGGGCTTTCAAGAGAAGGCGACATCTCTCCTTGAGCAATGAACAGAGAATGCGGGGTAAGATGCCTTAAAAACACCACTCCACTCCACCACCTCGCCATCCTCCTTCAAACAGCGACTTCCGCATCGCGCATTCAATCAACAGCTCCATACTTGCCTATATAAGTGAGGTCAGACCTCACTCAACTCACAGCTTCCTCAAGCACGACCACGGCGTGCACACCTACCCACATCCCTTCACTCATCTGGCAGAATCCGACATTACCCCAACTGATCACGATGGAAGTCGCGTCTGGTCAATCGTCACCCCCCCAAAAACTCAACAAGAGCCATTCGACGACAAAACAGAGTCGCCCATCTTGCCGCCACAACAGCTGAAATCAACAGACGCTGTCCGGCCTCCAAGCCCCGAGAAGATGGAAGAAGTCCACCTTCCCCAGCCGAAAACCCAGGCCAGTCGCACACAGGTCAAGACACCTGAGCCTCGCAATCCCAAGGAGCGCATCGGCAATCAAAAAGATTTCGCAGAACGATCACCCAGCACCCCTGGTCACCTCGCACCCTTTGACTGGGATGACTTCGAAGCGCGATACCAGCAAGCGCTCACAGAAGCCGACGAAGAAGAGAAAGCACTATTGATTGAATTTCACTCTCTCGTCAAATACTTTGCTGTCTGGACATCTGCCGCCTCCTCTCACGATACTGAGAGGGCAGCCAAGCGACTGCAAACTCGAGAGCGATATGTCAAGATTGCCGAACAAAGCTTATCCCAAAAGAAAAAACACTGTAAGCTGCGTCCTTTTGATATTTCAGGCTCAGCTAACGATTGCCCAGTGACCGAGGTTGTGCGAGCATTCCAGAGCGCGTTGGCCCTTCTCAGCCAGTCCTGACCATCACTCACCTACCTGGTACAGACCATTGCATGCCTCCTTGGTCTTGAGCATCACTTGCCTACCTGACCTTGACCGTCACTTACTCGTCCGGTCTTAGCCACGCGCCGTCCCGCTTGAGCCATCTTGGAACCACGTCTGCTCTTGTCTTGCTTCGACGAGTATCGGAAGTTCACTCTTTCATTTAAACAAGACACTACTATCGAAACCCAGGTCTCACTTCTGAAAGACACAAGCATCAAAAAGAATCACCTGCTCACTTCAACGAGTATTGAAGACTGGTCATCTGGCCTTTCGTTTCGCTTGCAAAAACGATGGAAAACACCAAAATCAAGCAGACTTGCAATCTCAGGAAGAATATGGGGTCATGGGATGATAGGTGGGCAAAGGCCGAGAAGGAAAGCCTGCCTAAAGAAGAATAGGCTATGGGAGGGTCACTAGGTAGAGGTCTCGGACAAGAGGGAAGAACGGCTGTGAAAAGAAAAAAAGAAAAAAAGGGCCGGCCCAAGGAAGAATGGGTTCTGGGAGAATTTCTAGAGACAAGTTTCGAGCCTGGAGATGAACAACGGCTGTGAAGGAAAACCAGTCCAAGAAGAAGAACGTGGTTGGGGGGATTTATGGGAGAGGCCTTGAACCTGAAGAGGCAGAACAGCTATGAAGGAAAGCTGGCCCAAGGAAGAATGGGGTTTGGAGGACATTAAGGGACAGGTTTGAACCTGAGGGAGAAGAACTGCCGAGAAGGAGGAAGGGAGGAAGGGAGGAAGGGACGGGATTGCTAGGAGACCAGAGATCCAGGGCTGCAAAGGGAGCCCGTCCAAAGATGAATGGGTTTACGGAGGATATTTTGAAGGATTATGACAGTATGGTCGTCATATGGTTCGAGGATCTGGGCCTGGGTCGGGACAATACAATGGTTGAACTAAACAGACATTTGCACGTGATTTATGCCTGCTGTGAAATTGGTGTGGTGCTGAAGCTTTCCCCAAATCAACCACGCCTGCAGCTGGCAATCATGACCGGCAGAGCACTCAAGGTGCCGCAAATCAGCCAGGTATTTCTTTTGCTGCTCGATTCCTGGTCAAATGAACCTAACATGTTTTTCATCTCGCAGGCAGAGCTGCTCAGTTTTTACGAAGCACACTTTTCGACTGCCGCGACAGCGCATTTCGCCGCGAGCTTCCTGCAACCTACCGATTCCACCACTGCCGCTGAGCCGACAGCAGCCCACGAATACGAGCCAACAAACTGGAACGAAAATGAAGATGAGTTGGAATATGAGGAGTGTGAAGAGCACGATGACCTCGGCTATTATCCCGACGGTGTTAGACGAACCCTGACAGACGAGCAAATTGCCATTTTTCGACACTCGGAACTTGAAGCGCTACGGCGGAAGCACGAGGGCGAGGGCGAACACAAACGCGACTCGACGAGTTCGAAGATGGACTCCGACAAGGAGACTAATGCCGAACTCTCGGAGGGAGAGGTTTCTGAGGGAGAGGGTCCGTCAACGCCCGCGATGCTGCGCGCTACTTCCGGGGGGCTTGCGGTTGGTAGTACCAAAAGCAGTGAACACGGCAATGGGAATACAAATGGCGCTGCGAATGGGAATGGTAACGGTGGTAAAAATGGCAACGGGAACAGCAACTTCAAGAAGAAAAAAAAGAAACGCAAGCGGGCGGGTAACCCCAGCAGCGGCAACAACAGCGGAAGGACCGACGAACTGCCTATCGACCTCCGAAAACGTACCTGGGACGTGGTAGAAACGGGCCTCGCCACGCTCGACTACGACGATGACGAACAAGAAACCGCCCCAAGAGCGGGCATGATGAGGAGGAAGCAGATTCTGTATGAGGACTGAGGACAGGGGTAAGTCACATTTTGGGTGTCTATTGAAGCAAAGCTGCATGATGAAAATCGTTTTCGTATCGTCATCCTTAGGCGGAACTTCTGCCTGGTGTTTTTTGTTCTCCTTGCCATCGTGAGAGGGTTTCTCTTCTTTGGTGGCAGGGTGGGACGCACCCAGAGCGGGAATATGTCGAGGTAATCTTCTCTCTGAGAGCAGCGGGTTATCATTTGCTTTTTGGTCTTGAGGTAGCGGTTGGAGACAGAGGGCTAATTATTGCTTGGACAGATCTTACCTGACAAGAAGGATTGGGACACGGAGTTACGGCATGGAGCCATTGAGGATGGGGAATTGAGTAATCTAGATGATATGTTATGATGGGAAGCCACAGCACTGGGGATTTCAGAGGCGCAAAAGCACAGCATCGCATCGCAAGGCATGGCACGGCACGGTGTTTGCATCAGCGGTCTTGGACACATTGACGGAGTTGGGTTGGTTTTGTCCGGTCACATGGGATATGGGATATGGGAACATGGCGAGCAGGCAGGCGTTTTATGTTTCCTGCAATACGTCGGCATGGGTAAAGCAGAAGCTGGACTGGGATACGGGAAAAATTACATGCCAAGGGGGGAATCTACCTCTGCATTGCTGCTCCATGGCCGAAGGGTTTTGGTTTCTGTCGTGTTGATGCATTAGACTCTGAAGTTGACTGCAGCTAGGGTAATGTCAGGCCAGGTTGTTGCTTGGCGATGCAGCGAGCAGCATGCTGCAGTAGGTCCGGGAAGCAGTTGAATTCGGGTGCCTAAACAGTGGGGTGTTTAGTTACGAGGTTCACACTTAGTCAGCTGCATATTAGGTATCTTATGGTCTTTGTAAGAAGCGGGCTGGGCTGGGTAAGGTTGGATATACATATCGGTGCTGACGCAGTACGTACGCAGTTGCCGTTGCGCCTGTACCGAGTCAGAAACGAGGCTTCCGCTGCGAGAAGTTTTGTGTGTGAAGGGGAGACAGTCTATTAGGGAGGCCGGTATGAATCTCCAGACGGGTCTAGGCGCCAGCGGGTCAAGGGCCATCCAGGCATGTATCAGTTGTCGAAAGGGCAAGTAAGTATTCCTTTTACCCCTATTCAGGAGAGGAAATAAAAATGTTTATGTTATAAGCGCAGACGGAAATGCGACAAGTCTTTCCCCTCCTGTGGACTCTGTGCTCGCATGGGCAAGGACTGCGACTACAATGACGTACCACTGCCGGCTCCTACCGCAGAGGATTTGTTTCTTTTGCAGCAGCGGTTGGCCGAACTGGAGAATCGCCTGACGACCACCACCGCCGCCGCCGCTACTGTTGTTGCCGGAGCCATAAATGGGGCCGGGACTGGAACCGGGGGAGGAACGGGGATGACTGGACTGGGGGCAGGAATGGGAGCGGGCATCGGGATGGCCTCAGAAGCAGCAGGAGTACCTGGCAATGTCAACTCTCGCGGTCCCCTGTGGCTTCCCCCCTCATTGGACAAATTCCCCTCGGCGATTTTTCTGGATATTGACTGCTTCAAGTGGGCGCAGCTACCGATCCCCAAACCAAACGTCCATGTCCCGCCAGAAGTTTACGAGATTCTCAGTAGGGGGAATGCCGTGCATGGTGCCACGGGCGAGTATTTCTCTACCGTGCACACGTGGTTTCCGATCATTTCGCAGAAACGCATGACGATTGGCACGGCGCTTTGGGAGGGCGGGCCAGACTTGGCCATGCTTTTCCTAGCCATGTTGTTAGTTACCACGAAGGAGATGGCGGATATGCAGGACGCGCTGGCAAACCCACTGTATGCGGCTTCCAAGCGGTTCTTGGCGCTGCTGGAGGGAAGTGGGTGTTTGTCGTTGATGCATCTGCAGGCCATGATACTGGTGGCGTTGTATGAGTTGGGGCATGGCATCTATCCGGCGGCGTGGATGACGGTGGGGCAGTGTGCGAGGTATGTTGAGATGATTGGAATTCCGTCATTTAAGGAGAGTTCGATACTCTTAGGCTCTTGTGTGAGTTCTCCTCCTCCTTGTTTCCTCTTATGCTTTGCTTCTACTTTAAGCAGAAAATGGAGAATGCTGAAAGCCTATGTTCCCCTCACAGTCAACCTGGACAGAGGTGGAAGAACGTCGCCGTGTCTGGTGGGCTGTTTACATTCTTGACCGCGCCATCTGTTTGGGAAACAAGCGCCGATTTGCCCTCTCCGAGCCCGATGACAGTTTTGTTTTACCAACGGATGACAGTGCTTGGGTAAGCTTCTCTCCATCCCTCGGTTCGTCACGCTTATCCTTCCAGGACGATGGCGACCCTTCCCGAGGCATGGTCTCGCCGCTCAACGTCCCCCTTTTCCAGCCCCAGGGTGCCTTTGCCCGTCTTGTGCAGGCGGCTATGCTAGCTAGCAATATCATTACGCACTGCCGGACGAATATACAAAACTACAGGAATAACACGCCTGAGCCCTTTGACCTTGCAAGGGTTACTGGTCTAGCAGACACATTGGCAGCGTTTAGTAGGACTGTGAGGGAACAGCTTCCCAAAGCACCACCAGACGATTACTTTCCAGGTGCTACTCCTGGTAAGTTTTTTCCTTTTCTTTTATTTTTTTTTATTTTGGCACTCTCTTCTCTTTTCCCTCTGTCTCCCCTCCTGCGCTCTCTCCTTATACTGACATGCACCAGCCGCTACAATTTGCTCCACCACCACCACCACCACCACAACAACAGCAAACCTCTCCAACACAAACACCCTCTCTACCCTAGAAGCCAACTCAGAATCAACCCCTACCTCTTCCCTTTCGGTATCATCCAACGACTCACTCCCAGATTTCGGTGTAAACGGCACCAGTGGTCCCCAGCAGCAGCAAACCTGCTCCAAGATTTATTTCTCGCTCTTACCCTCCCGTTGTTTGGCCCTGTCGGCATTAATTCTCCTTCTAGATGCGTACGCATGTCCAGAGAATTTAAGAGACGGCCCCGGGCCAGGTGGGATGGATGCGGCCCCGAAGACGGCGGATGAGTTGGTGTGTTTTTTTTTCTTCTTTTTTTTTTTTTTTTAAAAAAAAAAAAAAAACTTCTTCTTAGCTTCTTTCCCGCCACGTATTATATGTTGTGTTCCATATGTCATCTCTCCCCCAAAGCCCCTCTTCCACTCCAGAAAATAAATAAATAAAAGAGCAATAGGCTAATCGCAAAAAGACAATGCAACTCCGCGCCGTCTCCGGTCTCCGCGAAACCTCCCTCCTAATCCGAGACCTCGGCCTTGAGCTCCTCGAAGCTGCCATGCTCCCACAGGCCCAAGAGCGCGTGTCCTGTCTCTGTCTGGACGCGCTATACGGGGCTGTGGCAACTTTGCACTGGCTGTACAAGGAGGCGGGTGACGACGAGACACATGCGGCTCTGTGCGATGTGGCGCGCTGTCTGGCGCGTGTGGGCATGCGGTGGAAGTTGGCGGATGAGTATTTGGGTATGGTACACCATCATAATGTGACGACGGCTATGGCATTGAAGGGTGTCACTCCGTGATTGTCACCCCCCACCCGGGTTTGTTTCCCCCCCCCTGCATTTTGGCGTGGAGGAAATATTGGAACACCGCGTCTATTGTTTTCTTTAGAGCAAACAAGGCTAGAATTACACTTCGCACGTCAGGGAATTCAAATAAACAACTTAAAACTTATACACCTGCTCCGGCGTATACCCCAACTCCCTCAGAATGCCCACCAGCTCGCCCTGGTCCTTGGGACTCTTCTTGTTACCCGACACGGCGTTCATCAGACCCGGCGGCCCGCACACAAACACTTTGATGTTATCCTCCTTGGGCTCCGGAAGCACTGTCTTGAGCAGCTCCTTGGTAATGAAACCGCTCCCGCCCTGCCACGTCTTGGGCGGCTTGTCGAGCACATAAAACGCGCGGAACCGCTGTGGGTACGTATTCTCTAGCTCAACTAGCTCCTTCTTGAGCAAAATATCCTCCTCGGTGACATTGCCAAACACCAGCGTCACCTTGGTCTTGTCATCAGGGTTGCTGAAGATAGCCCGACACAGCTGGTACATGGGCGTGATGCCCGTGCCGCCAGCCACCAGCGCAACATGGCTATGTTTGTTGGGCGCCCACTTGTACTTTGGCAACGGGCCCTTTATGTCGAGCCGCTGGCCGGGCGTTAGGTCGTGCAATACCGTCGACATAGGTCCGCCGGGGTACTTCTTGACCAAGAGATCTATGTGGCCGCGGGCGTCCTCGTCGCTGATGGGCGTGTAGGGCCGCAACACCGGCTTCTCGGCACCCTCAGGCTTGACCTTTGTGAGTACAGCCGACGCCACGTCCAGCCCCGACACCATGTCCCCTTCGGGCAGCGCAAATCGGAGCCGCTTCGTGTTGTGGTTGACCGTCTCAACCGCCTTGAGCTCCAAGCTGACGAAGCCCTGATCGCCGCCTGTGAACGCCCTCTTGGCCGTTGCCGCCGGGGAGGTGGTGTTGGCGACCGCCTCCTTAACCTTGTCCTCGGCCTGCTTTGCTGTCGCTGGGTTTGTGAAATAGTAGTAGGCTCCCGCGCCAGCTAGACCCGCCGCAGCGCCGATGAGCAGCGTGCTGGCACCGCCCTTGGCCGCTTCGGGGCTGGATTCCGTGGCATAACGTCGGATGGGGAGACCCTGCGTGGCAAGTAATTGCGATTAATTTGTTTTTCTCCAAGCTCTTCGGGCAGCGAAGAAAGCAGTTGGACCAGGAAACGCACCCGCTTGACAGGCGCAGCAGCGCGCAGAGCGCATCGGCTAGCGACGAACAGGTTCATGATTTCGGAGCTGTCGCCGGGACGCCAAGCTTGGACGGGAGCTTGGACGCGGGTCGATCAAAGTCAATTGGGTTGGTGAACGGTAGGGGAGTGGGCGAGAAGCTTGTTTAGCGGAAAGTTTGCTGGCTTTTTGCGCGGTCGTTGTCGCGGGGCCAGTTTCCCGCCTTCAGGGATGCTGCTGGCTGGCAAGGAGAGCTGGGTTAAGCCGGCCCGAGTTTCGTTGCAGCTCAACGTCAGGCCCTGCCGCAACATTGGTGCATAAGCTATCTAGTGTGCACCGACCCCTGTGACGAACTTGGCAAGCAAGAAATTAGCAGACAAACATTTAATTGTATAACTCTGAGAGAGTGCCATTGCTCTCGGTGGGCTCGCAATACCTCTTCCTGCTATGAAGTATCTTTTCACTCGTTGTGACAACGGTCTCGCTGACACTCCCAAGTCCTTGAACTCAAGGGTGAAGACTCGCGTTTCGCCATCTTGCACTTCTCCAGATCAACCTTTCCAAGCCTTCGAATCTGTCATGCTCTGCCTCAGCCCTGGCCAAGACACTGATGAGTGGCCAAAGGTGACGAGAGGTAACCGAGATATCTCAGTCTTGCGAATGATGGACTTGCTTGAAACGCATGAGGAATCTCTCACTATTACGCACTACGCGACTACCTAACTGCGCATTTTTTTCCGGCCCATCTTTTAACGAGCGATATGTCGGTATCTCGCCAAGCACTAGTGCCGTTTTGTAACACAGAAGATACACCGCCTGTCTGAACCCAAAAGATGGGCTGTAAAGGTGGGCGCTCGACAGCCAGCTGAATGCGATTGCGGGAGCAGTTGGCGGTCTCGTGTCGGGATCATCACAACATCAAGACTCGCTTGCGGGTCCAAGGGGGTATGTCCCATTCCATATGGCCACAGGCCAAGTCAGGGTCTATCACCAAGTCCACCGTGGGGTTTTCAGAACGGTGTCGAGAATCTGGAAAGAGGGTGGTTTGCGGAGCATGTTCCGCGGCCTCGGCTCTATTATTCTCGCTACCTGCCTACCTCGGGCCGTTTGGTTTACAAGAGTAAGATGAAGTTATACCAACGGTTCGTAAGCATTTATCTATCTCCTTACCCTATTCACAGACTTGCGATGCGGATGGATCGTTCTAGAGCTCTGTATTCGTAGGTATATACGCATCTACCTTGGGCTGCGGAGAGAGGTTAGGTTGATGTCCATCTTGGTGTTGTTGGGGATTTGACGCAGTTGAGAGGAATTGAAGAATAGTCGTCGCCGTGATCTAGACCAAGACAGTGGGGGTCTGTATGCTGTTGCTGGGAGACGCAATAGAGATATTGGGCAGCTTCTAATTATTGACATGTTGGAGAAAGGTTTGAGTCTCGTCCCATGAAAAAAAAAACAGCTGAGAAGAGTAAAAAGACTTGCATCCAGCTGGTCCAAAATGATAGATGGACTTTGATCATGAACATCATTTCATGTCTACATATGTATCGACCTATTCTGCTTCAATAAGTCTACCAGTCTGATTCCATAACACCCCCCTAACCAACACTACCAATCCTGCACGTCTCGCTACAACAGCACCCAGATGAGACGGGATGGAGCCATAAACACATAGCTAGAAAAGAGCAAATCCATTTTTTTCTCTGCCGAGTCATTACCCGAATCACCCGAGCTCAACATCATCATGTCTTCATTCCCCTTCCTCCTACCACACATAGTATCAAGAACAGGAAAAAAAATCCAGATAAATCAAAACACCGAGTAATCCCCGCCAGAGACACCTCGCATTGCAGTCGAATTCCCGGAGCAGCCATGTTCCACCAACATGATAAGAACGACTGTCTTGTCCTCCGTCCATACCGCTTTGTATCTTCCCCCGTTTCCCTCCATGCAGGGGGTTCGCTTTCGAATATCCTAGAAGACGACCAGTTCCTTCCGCAGAGCGAGCCGACGGACCGTCAAAGCGGCAGATGCAAGTATGGGGGTGAGTTGTTCCAACCAGGGTAGTAGGCGCTCCAGAAACAAAAGTAACAAACGCTTTCCTCCCACCGGGATATAATAGTACATTCGCCTCCATGTGTCGTCCCACAACCCGTATATCTCATGAATACGCGTGTATGCTGTCTTTTTTTTTCTTGGTTTCGGAGCTGACCATTAACCTTCCGTATCTGGCTTGCTCCCCTCCGTTCTCCCTTGGGATTCTAACTTGGTGTGCGGCAGCATCTCAACTGAGTTGCTGCCTCTCTTAGTCGTCGCATCTTGACTTCCTCGGCGCATGGGCCCAATGTCTTGATGGAATAGGAGGGTTGGTGTAGCAGCCTGGCTTCCGCCTCGTTGTCCGTGGTAGTGTACAACCTGGGGAGGGGCCTGGCCAGCCTGTGTGCCTAGCAGATGCTGCGGATAGGGGTCTAGGTCTTTGCTGGACGTGGAAAAGGTTGAGACTACTGGTTGGTGGTAGCCATTAGTCGCGTTGCTAGGAGTAGGGGTGTGGCCAAACTGGTGCTCTGCCTGGGTTGGAGTACCGACATCGTTGGGGCTGGCTGGACTCTCGGCGAGGTGGCCTGCCAGGCTGCTGATTCCACCTTCGATATCACGGAGAAGGCGGACGTAGCTCTCAGGCACCAGGCCGCTCTCCTGCGTCTTGGGGTCTTCGGCCACGAGCCAGCCTAGCCCGTGCCGGTACGACACCCATATAATCTGACCCTCGACCAAGGGCAGCTCATTCTCATTCTCGCGCTCAAAATCATAGAGCGCAACAGCCTTGCCATGCATCTCTTCGTCGGGCGATGTGATAGTAAACTGGTAGTCCCTCGAGTACCTCGACTCGTCCACCTCATGAAGGCCAGGAGATGATCCCGCGCTCTCGTCATCCGAATCGGAATGCCCGCCCGCGTTGGGGTCAATATAATGGCGGGGTTGTTGGGCCGGGATCTGGTACGCATCGGTTTGATGCCGAGCCTCGCCGGCAGGGTAGGTGACATACTCTCCACCGGGTCCGTTGGCTTCGCTGCCTTGGTTCACATAGTACCGTTCACTGCCGTCGCCACTGGTGCCTACGTAATATCCCCTCTCCCGGTCATAGTGGTCGGGATTCATGACCGAGTCTCCCCGGCCAGGGCTCAGCACATCTCGGGCATTTCGGTGCCTTCCGTGGCCAAACCCCCCCGACGACTTGTGTTTTCTGTGCCGCGAGCTGACGACAGGGCTTTGTAGGTCTTCGTCCTCGCTCCACGGTGGCCCGTCGGCAAACTGCATCGCGGGGAGCGTGTGTATCTTGGACCAACCATCGCCCCATGGATGGCTTTCCCACGAGGTTGGCGGGTCAGAGAGGCGCCGCTGCTCGCTTGCCGGCGTCGTCATGCCTGACGGCGGCCGCGATGACTCGGGCGGCGGACCATAGTGCATGGGGTGGGTTGGTGGATAGGCAAAGTCCCGCACCAGCGTGTACGAGAGACTCGACGGGAAGAGGGGGAAGATGTGCGACACAGGCCGTGACCGCGTGGGAATCGAGCTTGTCGAGTACTGCGACAAGCGGTTCTTGGAGGCGTGCGACATGGGCCGAGGGAGGGTGCTTCTGCGCGACGGTGGCGAGGTTATTAACGGCGGGAGCGGGGGTTGCGTCGCGTTCGCCGTCTGGGTGGTGATGGCCGGAGGCGAGGTTGCTGGAGACGAGCCAGGCGACATGATTGCTGTCATGGCTGGGATTGCAGAGTGGATCTGAGTGTGGTGCGCTTTGCGCCAGGTTGCGCTGCACGGGCTGAGTGAGGATGGATGGCCGTCCAGCCGTCACCGCCCCCCGGTGTGAGCACCTGTTTGGACTCGAAAGCTGGCGCTCGAGATATGCTCGCGCCGTCAACTGCGCAGTGATGCGTCCTGCTCTCCCGACGAGGCTGCGACGGCAGTGCAGGGGGAAGCAGATGGTGCGATGGCCCGCGAATGCGGTTGTCAAGGGTGGCCCAAGAAGGGGCGGGTGCGGAGTTTCGTGGGTTCGCGGCTTCGTGGGTTATGCAACTCGGGGGGCGCTGGGCGCTGGGCGCTGGCTCTGGGCTCTGGGCTCTGGGCTCGCCGCCTTTGGGCGCGCTCACGAGGCTGCTGACGATGGTGAGCCGGCGCCGTGGCTAGAGCATCCGAAGCGGCGGCAGGTGGTTTCGAAACAGCCTGGGTGCAAAAGCACGCGAAATAAATTGGCGGTCGGGCAATTGGCCGCGAGGATTTGTGTTCGGGTCCCCGAGTTTGTCGACGAGCCCAGGGCAGGTAGAGGTGGAGTCAAGTGCCAGCCGTGGTTGTTGGAGGGGAGGGAGCGCCAGCGCCGCCAGGCGACCACCAAACCCCCAGGCAAGCCAAGCAACCAGGCCCAAAAGGATGGTCGGGCGGCTGGGTGGCCACCTCTAAGCGCGCTGCCGCAGACCGCACTCGAATCACCGTGCGGGGCCACTCGCCGTTGCTGCACACAATGGCGAATCGTCGATCGAGACGCTGGGGGCCAGAAGCGACTTGCAGAGGCCTTCTGCCATCCCAAGTGTTCTGTGCGCCTGTAGAAGAAACCTTCGGATGAGGTTCGTTGGAATCAAGTCGATGCTCGCTGCAGAAAACCCCCACCAGGATGCTGCTTGCAAATTCCGCCGTCTAATTGGAGAATCATACCCACTCTTGGCGGTCTGTTGGCTCGCAGTCCTAGCTCCATGCACTCGATGCCGTCGTGAGCTGGTGCTGACCTTGCACAAGGATGGATGAGGACACTTTTCAGGAGAGCTGGCCTCCTGTCAGTCTTTGTCATGGCGACCGTCTCGCTGGAGAGCTTCATGGCTGGAATTAAACTCGGTGTGCCATCTCAATTTGGCCGAGTTACCTACACTCCTCCCACTTTGCCACTGGCAACCCGTCAGGCTCTTCCTGCTGTCAACTGGAAGTTGGGTATGGCGACAACGAAGCCCTCCCGGTCCCCCCAGCTACCAGTACGGAATATTTGTTAATCATGCACATGCTAAGAATATCTTGCCCTAGCGGCTACTGATGGTTGAATTGTGTTAAGACTTAGTTCCGTTGGGAGGGAAATTTGTGGATCCATTGTTTCATGTTTGACAAACTCGATCTTGTGGGGCTGCAAGCATGAGATGGCAAGCTCTGGAGACAATGAGGGTCCCTTGGAGGAGAAGGCGGTCAGGACTGGCGCAATTTCACAACAGGCTCCACCCGGCTCAACCTCAAAACTCCGACACGGGTCCAACATTCCCTCAGCAACTTTTGACTTTCTTTGTTTGCGCTTCCGTAGCACGACAGAGAGGGCCCCGTGCTCAATTTCGAGCAGGTGAGTGCATAAATGGTTACTTCCATGTCCATTTTCCATGATGAACCTATTATTGGAGCTGTCTTACACCTGCATTGCAGGCAAGTGATGACAACACTTTTTTACGCTATTTATTTCTGAGATTGTTGGGAGAAGATCGAGATTGACTGTGTTTGTGCTTGCCTTGATTCAAAACTGACAGTCACCGCTCAGCAGGCCTGCTCTGGAATCCCGTACTCCAGACAACAAACACTCACAGTGTTCGGGCACGTGCTCAACGGCCCTTGTCACGATGGAGAACCCAAATGGTTCGCTGGGCTCGACAGGAACCACCCAGAATGGCCAAGGCGGAAGTCACAGCGGCTTCAAACTCAAGTTTTGCACAGTGTGCGCCAGCAACCAAAACAGGTAGGGACTGGTAAGCCATGTTTCGCCTGACCCAACTGACGGCCACCAGATCGATGGAAGGCCATTTACGCCTTGCCCAAGCAAATTACCCAGTGATCTCCTTTGGCACTGGCTCGCTTGTCAGACTTCCAGGGCCAACGATCACGCAACCCAACGTGTACAAATTCAACGAGACGTCATATGATAGCATCTACAAGGAGCTAGAGAGCAAAGACCCGCGACTGTACAAGGCAAACGGCCTGCTCAATATGCTTGGTAGGAATCGTGTCATCAAGTGGGGTCCTGAACGATGGCAGGACTGGCAGGTCGGGATGCCACGCCTAAGGCACGATAAGGACCAGGGCAGTGAAGGAATGGAAGGTGGAGTAGCAGATATAGTCATCACTTGCGAGGAACGATGCTGGGATGCCGTGATTGATGATCTCCTGAGTCGGGGCTCGCCACTCAACAGGCCAGTCCATGTCATAAATATCGACATCAAGGATAACCACGAAGAGGCCTCGATAGGAGGAGGTGCCATCGTTGATCTGGCAGATTCGCTGAACAAGATTGCTGTCGAAGAACGCGAGAAGGTCGGAGCCGCGAGCTTTGATTTGGGAAGTGCCGCAGCTAGGTCGGGGTTCGATGAAAGGGTCCCGGATGTGTTGGCCGAATGGCAGGAGAGGTGGCCGAATCTCCCTTCAACATGGACCCTGGCTTGGTTCTAGCCAATGCACGTCATGAATCACGATGTTGACGCATGCTTTTCCTCCCTTATGGGTTAGGCGTTTAGTGGTTGGCTGGTCAGTTGGAAGGCGCTTGGAGTTAGTCAGATGGGTAGATACTCATCGTTCTTTCGACCAAACAGTATCATACGTTCGAGGGACAAGGACCTTTGAAGGCCCTCGTCTGTTGTCCAGGTTTTACTGGACGGGTGGGGCCGTCCCGTGCTGAAACGAGCAACCTGGAGTGGCAGTGTACATAAGGTACCTTGGTAGGAAATGCCAAACGCCCGTGATATAGGCAAACATGGGCTCCAGAAAAAATTGAGAGGGTTGAGCGGCACAATTGGGATACCAGATGGCATTAACTTGCACGATTCTACGAGTTTCTTCTCCTTTTTTTTTTGTCTCTCTCTTATAAAACAGGACTCTTCACTTCCCTGACGAGCACATCCTAGGCCCCTAGGTAATGAACTTTATGCGCTTCGCTTCAAGGCGAAAATTCCCTGTATTTACCTTCTTCATCCCCGTCGGGGACCACACTAGGAGTATTTAACGGGACCCTTGTAAGGTATGTTTTCATAATAATAAAAATCCGTAGAATGGTGTAAACAGCAAGAACCGAACTGGCTTCTAGAAGTTTTGCAGAATACCGTCGAGAGTACCGAGTTCGGATCAAGAAGCCTCATCGACAGGCTGGAGGAATTTATCCGAGGTACGGAGTATCAAACGACCGCATCTGGAAACAATGCGGATGGTTGTTCATCAATGCAAGCTCTGTGAGCGGCCCCCAAGCTGTAGGTTGATTCTCATAACCTGGCTGTCGAAGACATGACGGGAAAAAAAAGGGGGTCGCTTGCTACTGTGCACCCTACCCCGGCCGGCAATCTTCAGGCAAAGATACTGCGGGAATGAACTGAGCATGCATTACAGGGGAATTGCCCGCAATGTGGACGCTTTGACACTGAGGGGGGAAAAGTTGGTGGTTCGGTATTGGATCAGTAGCATGCTATTTCTTGTCCACATTGATGTCGGTTTCTGTCTTTCAGCTGGCAAATCTCGCGCGTCTTTTATCAAGCTGAGCACGAGAAGCCGATGCTGGAATGTGACTTGTCGACCCTGTCCGTCATTGATTCTTGTTCCTCCTTCCCGCCAGGCCAGTTCCTGCCGTAGCGCGCGACTAAGGCGGACAAGGAAATTGCTGCCCCGCAGCCTGTGCGGGAGCCCAATCGCCGCCCCGCTCGCCCTGGTCTCGATCTCTCTTTCCCCTGAACGGCCATCTCGGTGCTAAAATCACAGCCCCCTTATTATAACCCACGCCTGGAATCTGCCCCGACTTCCACCAGAACACGTTGATAAATCAGCAAATCTCAACCTGCAGTCATTGGTAAATACTGTAACCATTGAAACCGACCATTTTTTCTGACTCGGCCCCCTCGATAGGTATCCTCCCTGTATCCGGTCGCGATCTCGGCCATCTCGATTGACATCGACTTGGCATTGTTGGATGCGAGCGTGGGCAGAGAAGTGCCGCCGCGAAAGCCACTCGGTGGCACCCTTGCAGCGCTCGCCTACGTCCGACTGGCTGGCCCCTGCGACCAAGCAAGCTGCACGACCCGCTCATCCTAGCCGCCAGAAGGGGGAACCGTTGGCAACCAGTTGTCGCGTTTCATGCTGTGACAGCAAGCCGACCGTTTTACGCCGCACAGGACGATTCCTCATTCCACGTCTTGCTGTCAAACTACTCCCACGGCGTCATTTGTACTCCATCGAACCCGCAGAGTCATTCACACTCGAGACGACGCAGCGGCCTGCGCCCGGGACGAACTTCTTTGTCGCGCCGCGCCTGCCTTTGATCCTCAGAATTTGACAGTCGCGTGCCCAAGACCATGAATGGCCGAAATGCACCGCTGTCACCTGTCTCATTAGGCGGAAGCGAGTGGTCTTATCCGACCGCCGACAAGGACGCACCTTTTCCCAACAATCGAGGCCAACTGATTACACCTCCAGACTCAGCTGCTATGAATGGGGCTTTTCCACCGGGGCCCCGAAGCGTCGGCGCACCGTCCCCGCCACCTTCTGTAAGCCGTTCCAGCAACGGCACTACCCTATATGCGAGGAGTGAAAGCGGGAGGAGCCAGAGTCAGCAGGTGGAAAACCAGGAGCTAGTTCTCTCGGAGCACTATGTCTCACTGAAGCGCTACCTTTCTGCCTCGTCCCGCGACGGCAATCCGAAACCTCCGCCAAACAAGGCCCGCGACAAACTGCAGCGCCTTACGGGGGTCCAGTTCCTCGAACTTAGCACCGACGTGTATGACGAACTCAAGAGGCGAGAGCTCGCCGCCAGAAATCCTCCCGTCCCACCACCAGAGTATCTCCTGCCCGAGGAGAATTTTCACCCTAAGCGAAATCAAGCCCGGCAGAAGCTATCATCGCTTGGATCGCCGCGGTTTCGCGATCTTGCCACTGACGTCTTCTGCGAATTAGAACGACGCTATCCACGCTTTGCTGCTGGTGATATACCTCGTGTTGGAAGCCCTCTCTCGATTCGAAGGCCCCCAAGTCGATCTCAAACCCCCGTCAATGGCATGAATGGCGGGTTCCCTCCAAGGGGTCAAAGCCGTAGGCGACCCTCGGAGGCCAGCTCGATTAGAAGTGCGCGCGGCGCCCCAACGCCAGTGAGTGGAGGAGGGTTCGGCTTGCCAGCGTCGCCGGGGTTGCCAAATGGGGATTATGGGCGGCCCACGCAGAAGCAATTCCAAAGCAACACGATTGTGCCGAATAAGAGCACAATGGTAGAGGAAGACGACGACCCGATTTCACCTCTCAGTCCTGAAAATGGTGACGTTGATACCTATGGTGACATGACGAGGAACTTGGCAGATCAAGAGGCCAAACGAAGCGCAGAGACCGAGGTTCGCATTTTAACTTGGAATATGCGAGTTACTCCATGCTAACTGGAAGACACAGGCCGACAAGAAGATTATTGATGACTATGCACAGCAAGTCCGAGAACTTCGCAACAAAATTGACGACCTCGAGGACGACCTGAAGAAAAAAGACGACGAGCTAAAGGGATTCCTTGACGGGGAACGCTCTAGGGCTACTGCCGTGAGCGCGGAGAAGAAGGAGTGGGAACAGGCGAGAGTCAGTCTCGAGAATCAACTCGCAGATGCTCAAGACTTAAATGACTCTTTACAACGAGAGCTGGAACGGGTCAAGGACGATCATGCCAGTGAAATACGAGATATCCGGGAGCAGCTTGAAGACGCGCTTCGGGCCAATGCCAACGCACCGCCGGTCAGCGCCGCAAACCCAGAGCTTGAGAGAGAAAACCAGGAGCTGCGTGTGTCGTTACGAGAGCAGCAACAGGTGACGGAGGAGGTCAGACGAGAGGCCCAAGAGTTTCTCCGCGAGATGAAAATGCTTTCCCAGCAAAGCGGAGCCACATGGGAGAGGCAGGCAGAGATGGAGAAGACGGTCGAATCACTGGAGGCGGAAGTACGGGACTGGCGGAATCGCTATGCTCGCACCAAAACCCAGCTGCGCAATATGCGGGCATCATCGCTGGGTTTAACGATCGAGCAGGATGCCGGCAAGTATGTGCGAGAGAAGGGTTTTACGCAAGAGAATGGCTTGGTGAAGGACGTCAACGTCACCAAGTTCCAGATCGCCATTGACGAGCTTCTGCAACGAGCGCGGGTCGATGATCCAGAACGAGTCATAGACTCGATGAAAGCAGTTGTTGTCAGTCTCCGACGCATCACTAAAGACATTGATGAGTCAGCGCCGAATAGCGACGAGATTCTCCAACAACAAATGAAGCTGAAGGTGGCTGTCTCATCGACAGCAAACAACCTAATCACAGCGGCAAAGAACTTTGCAAGTTCGGCTGGCATCTCACCCGTGTCGCTGCTCGATGCGGCCGCATCGCACCTCGTTGCGGCTGTGGTGGAATTACTGCGGACCGTTAAGATCCGGTCCACGCCTGCAGGCGAGTTGGAAGATGATGACGATGGAACCATCACACCGGTAGATTCTACAGGCTTCTTCTCGCCCAGGAGCAATGGGCAGAGCCAGATCTCTAGCGCTACGTCACTTCAGGAGTCTCTTCCTCCACCCCCACCGTTTCAGGGGCTCGGGGCGCGTGGACGAGCCAGTATGGACTCGTCGACGTACAGTCCAGTCAGCTCACCACGCGAGTCGTATTCTAATAAGCGGCCCATGTCCCGGGGTCTAGGTAATGGCGGCATGAATGGCAACGGTTTGGGCTACTCGGGTATGGGAAAGAGCCTTCCCCTGATACCCAATGGTACGTATGGGGGACGTCAAGACAACAGGACAGAAGACCTCAAGATTTACCTGGAAGATCAGACGGCAGTTCTGGTCCAGACGATTCAGAACCTAGTCCAACTGATCCGCAACGACGCCGATATCAAGCAAGTGTCCGAAGAGATTAGCACCATCGCCGAGGTGGTGGGCCAGGTGGTGTCCGAGACGGAAGCGCTCGGGCCTAGTGGGGTGGATCTTGTTAGGCGACTGTCGGCCTGCCGCGAGCGGCTGATGGAGGCAGGCAAGAGAGGTCGAGATCTGGCGGCGGATGGCAAGGACACCAACAGCCGAGAATGGCGGATGTGGACGCAAACGCTGCCCCCAATCGCATTTGAGATTGCCAGGGAGACTAAGGAGCTTGTCCAAGGAGTAGATCGGCTGGTCATGAATGATGGCGATGACGATTTTGCATGATGATGGAAGGGGCACACGGAAGAACAAGGTTGGTTTCGGACTGGAATACGGCATCTTTGTCTTCGACGGCTTACCCTTCCTCTTGTTTCGCCTTGATACCCATCATAGCCCGTTTATTGTTTTTTATTTTTATTTTCCAGCCTCTTTCTTGCCTTTTGTTGGCGTTTGATTTGAGACATTTGCCTCTTCGGTTTCCACCGTGAGACTTAGGGTGTCATTTCATGCTAGGCCTATTGGGTAGTTTGTTGATTCCTCCTCCGGGGAAAGTAGCTGGATTGTTTCTGCTGAGAATAAGAAGGTGTTTGACGCGGGGAACGACAGGATATGGAAGCGCACAGAGAGGTCGTGGAACGAGCATCTGCGAAGTGTGGCTGTTAGATAATTGCCGTGGGTGAGGAAGACGCAGTGGTCACTTGTTCGCAATGTCTTGTTGCAATTGGTCTTGGGGAATACACAACCTTAGAGCCAAGCTGGGTAGGTTTGGAACGCGTAAAACATACTCATTTATTAAACTATCACTACTGTGCCTGTACTTGTATCGGATGGGCTCTGTGACGTGAATGCTGCGGCCAGGTCAACGCCGGGTCACTTCTCAAGCCGCGCGGAGCACGTGTAACTCTATCAGCGCTTTGTTGAAACTGCCGATTTGTCTAGATTGCTCCAAGTGATCCATTGCCGTTTTAAATGGCAAAACATTATACGACATCTATCGTCTAGCAGAGAAAAAGCATGGTGGTGAGCCAGAAAAAAATATAAGCTGTAGGTAAGAAGCCCCTATTCTTGTCCGCCTACCTACCTAGCTAGGTACGGTGGCATATACCTGGTAGCTGTACAGCGCCCATGGAACCCTAGGTAGGTACAAGAACTACCACGCCCTAGCCAATCAAGGCTCTATTTCCTTTATTGTTCTCGTTCACAAGCCAGTACTGGGTCACTTTTCGCATACCAACTACCTCTAGATATTCTACTCGAGGTTTTCGGTTAGTTGGGTTCTGAGTCCTTGGTTTGTAATGTACGTCTCCTGCTTATTTCCTGGACCTGACACGAGTTGGCTTGGACTGTTCTAGTTCAAGACTTGTACCTGACCAAAGAATTTAGTCTCGGTTGCACTTAACAGGCTTCTCTCTCAATTCCACATCGGATATCCCTTGGGAAACGGGCACGATAGCTGGAGGTTTCGGATGCGGCGGCTGCCGACAAGGAAAATCCAAGCACTCAGTGTAAAAGCGTAAGGTCTCGAATATCAACGTATGATCTACTTCTTTTGGCTTGCCACCTTACAAACAGCTCTCTAGCTGCTCCAGAGGACAAACCCCAACTAAACTCCCATCAAGCCCCACACTACCGACCTTTCGGATTTTGGACTGGAAGATAACCGTTTACGTCCGTCTGATAGCGCTGCAGGTTTCCCTTCAGAGCACACTGCGTAGAACAAACAAACCTTTCCTGCAATAAATAACCTATTGAGCAAATCAGAGTGCTTTGCCTGTCTTGTGTGGCTGTGTCCCACCCTTGGTGCGTTAGATAGATGCCTTAGCATCAGGTCATGTCATCTGACAAACCCGGCAACATCGATCCAATGCCCCGATGCAGCTACAACGACAACTTCTCCGCCGCAGTGAGAATACGGCCTTCGATGATATCAACCCAGCGATTCCCATTCGTCCAATCCCCGGTCTCAATGCTTTCCATGAGTCCAGGAAATACAGCTAAATCATGTCAGTTAGACCACCGATATATCCCGTTGAAAACGGAAAGGAGAAAACGTACCGCCCGCATAACCCGTCCAAAGCCCTGGCGCAAAGACGACATGTTTGAACCACGGCCGCCCATCCAAACCCTCGTCGTACAAGAAGCTCCGCTCAATATACTTGTATCGTGTGTTCACCTTGCGGATCTCCAGCGCCAAGCCAAGCCACGCAGGCCACTTCCACCAAGGAATGTGCAGCCTGATGCGCTCGCGCAGCTCAGCAGCGCGGAAATCCAGCTCCATGGCTGATCGATTCAGTTTGTCGAGCGCCTTGTGCAGTTTCTCGAGGTGCTTTTTGAACGATAGGGCCTCCTCGGAGGGTGATGTAGTTTTGTGGGTGAGGCCGGAGCGTCGGCTACCGCGTTGCTCGACGATGGCCTCTTCGCTCATGGTGGACACGTCCATAGTGATTGAGGACGATATAGATTCGTCGAATTTTTTCTCAACCTTCTTCACGTAGTCCCTCAGCGCGTGCGTGTAGTCCTTGGCCCTGAATGATATCAAGGGGAGATCCGCCAGCTGTGCCGTCATTAAGCCCACAACCTGGGTCAGAGCACGGTGATACTTGAAGCCCGGATCGCCAAAGTTCTGCATCCAGTGGAAGGAGTCGTAGTTGCTGTGGTAGTGATAGACAGCCGTCTCAGCGGAGCCACTAAATTCGACATGAATCGAAGGGATACCAGCAAAGTCTTGGAACGCGGTAAAGTCGCTGCCGCTTCCCATGGTCTTGATTCTCTGGTCCCACAGATCGAACACCGTCTGGCCGGGTATGGTTTGGTTAGGGGATAGCACGGAGGCGGCGGCACTGTAGATGACATTGTTGAGAAGTGGCGATGCAGCGGTTTCAAAAATCGGCCCCGATGACCCCGTGTCGACGTTGAGATAGGCTACGTTGGCATGTTTGATCCAGGGCAAGTATTCTTCAACCCATTCAGTCGACCCTACAAGACCATATTCCTCGCCATCCCAACTGGCGAAGATGATGGTACGAAGTGGTTTCCAGCCGTCATGCAGCGCCTTTCCAAACCCACGAACAATCTCATTGAGGACAGCAGATCCGCTGTTCGGATCACCCGCTCCTCCAGCGATCCAGGCATCACGGTGGTTCCCCACGATGAGCACCTCATCGGAGATAGTACCGTTGATAACACCAATGACATTCCAGATGGGCGTGATCACGTATTCCTGTTCGTTGTATAGATTGACAACGACATTATCTGGAGTTGGTCCAATGTGATACTCAACTCCTTTATATCTCAATCCCATGTTGCGTGTCCAGTACTGGTTGAAATCCGCTGCCTTGGGGCCATGGCCGTTAAGCGCTTGAAGGATGGGGAGGGCATCAACATACGAGATCGGAATCGAAGGAATGCTCGGGGTAGCCTTGTCCACCGGCTGGCGAGGAACACCGGGCTTCGAGGGGTACCCAGGGGTTGTCGGATCCCCTGGCGCGAAGCTGAGGAACTGGGTGCTCCCACGCTGAACACTGCTTGGCTGTCGCGCCGGGCCGTCAGGGTATGCGGCTACCCCATTCTCCTCGGTGATATCCCCATCATCGCCAGGGTCGGTATAGAGAATCACACCAACCATGCCAAGCTCCTGCGCCCTCTTTACTTTGAGGCCGCGGAAAATACCGCCATAGCGGGCAATAGCAATCTTCCCGCTGAGGCTAACATTGGCATTAATGAGGTCTTCGTAATCCTGGTAGGTGCCATAGTTGACATAAACAACGCGTGCCGTGACGTTTCCAGAGGCCGAGTATCCGTGAAAGGTAGGGACACGATCATCAAGTGCAGTGGTGGGATCCTCGTCAATGACGTCCTCAGCTAGCGAGGCTTCAAAAGCAACCTTCCACGATGGCTCTCCTTCTTCCTTCCCAAGCAGAGCAAGGCGATGATCAACGGGATAGTTGAGATAGCTGTCATAGGCGATGATGTCGGACTTGATGCCAAACTTTTCCCATCGGTCTCTTGTCCAAGCAGCCTGGGAGTAATTTTTGCCCGCCAGATGGGGACCAGATGTGTAGTATCTGCTCCATTCTTCAATATTGGTGGTACTGGGTATTTCGAGTAGAATCTCGCGGAGCCGTTCGTAAGTCACATTTCTCCCCTTCCAGCCTGGCCAAGACCAATGTTCATGATGTTGACGAGGGACCCCGCCATGGGGGTATGTAATGAACGATATGGTAAATGCCAGAAAGAGCCAGACCAAGGTCGACGACAGGGCAACAGTGCAGAATCGACGCACGATGTTGTGCTTGTATCGCCGACGACGAGGCTGGGCAATCCTCACGGTTGTGAGAAGCGGGGTGTTCTCCGAAGCCATTGATATTCGAGCGGTCTAGAGCCCGAGTTTACCGGCAGTGGGAACCTCCTGCAGATGAAAGATGGAATTAATTCAGCATTGCATCTTGTAGCGTTTGGGCTAGCGGAAACCTGAGGTGAATCGATCAGGACATGCAGTCGCCACTGACGCAATCACGTTAGTACGGTTATTTCCGGTTGGCCACAGAAGGCAGGCGCCTGGATTAGCTTCTCCGCATGTGGTTAGCCGCCCACCAATGCTGAAAGGCGAGACATGCAAACCATTTCTCCCCGCCTTTTTCTTTTCTCTTCCTTGCCATGCATGGCCCCGCAGCTTTCGCGCCGTTTCCATCGCCGATCCAGGCCGACACCACAGAACACTCGGTCAGCCCCTTTCATGCTTCACACCACCAGTTTGAACCCTCAGAGGTGAGTTCCCTGCATTTACCTGGCGTTAGCGCGGGGGATGCTGCATCCAACAACCCTTTCGCAGCTCCTTGTGACTATTTGAGACTTAATGCATGCCTGCTTTACTTGCTTCACACAGCATGGGTGCCTCCGGATCACAATCCCCGGTCACCTTCGGGTGTGGATACGCCGAGTTTACCACTGTGGTACGTACTCCGTGTGTGACGCCGTGGAGCGTGGGTGGGTCACACAGCCGACGCTATTGGTAATTACAGTGGCGGGCAGAGAACGTTGAGATAAGGGTGAACTGAAGGCTGTGCCGATTGCGGGATGGCATCGTTCAACGAGTTCTAACTGGCGTGCATGAACTCTCGGTTTACTGCAAAGCGCAGTTCCCATCTTAACCCAATCCTTGGTCCAGCGTTGAGCGCGAGAGCCACAGGGCCACAGAGCAGGACTCTTTCCGGCCCTCTTCCGATCCATGATCCATGTAGCGGCACCTGCACAGCAGCACACGCATGCCTGTGCAGTGCCTTCCCGTTCAGTATGCCTGACGACTGGCCAGCCAATCACGCTGCGCTGCACGTTTGTTAGTGGGCAAACGGGCGGACAACCCGGTCCAGGCCGACCCTCCCTCGGTTTTTTTTTGTGCTAGCCTTCGACTCTTTCCAAAGCACATATATAATTTGCCTCCGCCGAGCCAGTTGTTGGTGTGGCTTATCTATCATATTTGATGGCTCTTTGCGGTCTCCATAGCCATTTCTAGCCTTCATTCTGACTTGCTGTCGCTTTCTTGATTTAGTTACCTACTGTGTCTCTCTGTAGCTCGTCGATCCCTTTAGCCGAGGAGATCAACGCTTCTTGCAGCAGTACAAAGGCCAAGAAATCATCGCTTAGAGCGACAACAGTGTGAAGGCTCCCTTAAATCGTGAACATGGACGACCGCAAGCATGGGCCTAGGTTACCAGTGCAGCAGCTGGCAATCCTTGGTAAGCGTTTCCCGCTTCTTTTTCGACACGTTAGAATTTCCTTGTCCCTCCGCATGTCCCAACCGTCCCTTCCGAGCAGAAAGCAGCTCCGCAGCTCTTTTCTCACACTGGATCAAGGTATCGGTACAGGACAAGACTTTGCAACGCCCGGCAAGACATGATACTTCACTTGAAAATAGACCTGTAATTCCCAGATACCATCCCCTTTTCCAGTCCTCCTAGCTGACTCGACCAAACACAGCCGTCGCTCGATTTGCCGAGCCCTTAGCACTTACCTCCGTCTTCCCTTACCTCCCTGAGATGATCAGGAGCTTTGGCGTCGACAAAAACGAGGTACCAAGATGGGCTGGCTTGACAGGCGCCGTCTTCTCTGTGACCCAGAGCCTCACAGCAGTTCCATGGGGCCACGTCTCTGACAAAATCGGGCGAAAACCCACCATCCTCATGGGCCTGGCCAGCACAATGGTCTGTTTCTTCATCTGGGGGATGTCGACCAGTCTTCCTATGGCTATTGCTGTGCGTGCTATCATGGGAGGTGGTAATGGAAATGGTGCGCTTTTTTCCTTGAGCCTGGTCATGAAGTTCTGCTGACCGTATTGCGTGAAGTTGGTATCATTAGAACCATGGTAGCAGAAATGGTGCCGGAAAAAGAGCTACAACCCAGAGCATTTTCCATCATGCCTCTCGTATGGTCAATAGGTAGGTCACGCCAGCTGTCATGTCATGCTCACCTTGATACTCACTACCCTCCAGGAAGCATTTTCGGACCGGCATTTGGAGGCTTCTTCGCACGCCCGGCCGACCAGTATCCCAATCTGTTTGGTAGTATTGAATACTTCAAGAAGTATCCATTTGCACTACCAAATATCGTTGCTTGTTTTGTTTTCTTTCTGTCTTTCATGACGGGCTTGCTTTTCCTCAAGGTGAGTAACTGCCCTTGACTGAGCATCGATGAATGCTCACACCCGCAAAGGAAACACTTGAGGACAAGCGCCACAAGCCTGATTGGGGTCTAACTCTGGGAGAGAAACTGAAACGTTCCTTCCACCGAGGCCCGAAACCCAAGCATCGTAGGCAATCTTTTGTTGATGCCGAAGCATCCGCCCCGCTCCTCGCCAGACCCAGTACACACGGCTCTCACCGCAATGCCACCAATCCCACGCCCACGACATACACCGACGTCTTCACAAGTCAGACTATCATCAACCTGATATCGTACACATTTCTCGCCCTACACTCCGTGGCCTACGACCAAGTCCTCCCGGTTTTCCTCAATTACCCGCCACAAATTCCCGATGAGACGAATACACGCCTTCCCTTCAAGTTCTCGGGAGGGTTTGGTCTGAGTTCTGACAAGATCGGTACTATCTACACGTGCTATGGTATCGCTTGCGGAATCGTCCAGTTTTTCCTATTCCCAGTGTTGTGTGCTCGCTTTGGTGTCTTGAATTGTTTTCAGGCCGCAAGTACGTCGAATCTTTTGCAAGTATTGATTCCAAACTAACAACTTCAGCCATGATATTCCCGGTGGTATACCTTCTTACACCTTTCACGGCCCTGATCCAGAACCCGCTCCATCGGTACATGGTCTTCCTCACTCTCATGTTCATCAAAGGCATTGCGGTCATCGTTGCCTTCCCCTGCACCACCATCATGCTCACCAACTCGGCCACTTCGGTCCGCATCCTCGGCACGCTCAACGGCTTCGCCACCTCCTTCAGTGGCCTCGGTCGTGCCATTGGACCCGCCCTCACCGGCGCCATCTTTAGCATCGGCGTCCAGCGAGGCTACATCATCGCCCCCTGGTGGTTCCTCGCTGGTATTGCTGCCGTTGGAGCCATCCCCTCCTTGTTCATTATTGAAGGCGACGGACCAACTCGCTGCATTGACACCGATAGCGATGGCGAGGAAGAAGAGACGCTGGTTTCCGATCGTGGGGATTCTGACAACGAAGGTGACTTTGTTGACGACGAGGCATGCATTGAGGGACTTTTGGATGGGGATGGGAGTGGTTCCGAAGAGGAAGATGGGGACCAAAAATCGCTGAAGAGGAGAAGTAAATATGGCACAGTGAATTAGTTTGAACGACGAGCTCATGACGAGGGAGATGGACAGAAATAGATGGACTATGAGATGCATGGATTATGAGATGGACAGGCCACGAGTAATGGGTGATGCACCTTTGTAATGTTTGCATCTACGTACTGAGAGTTCGCATACGAAGTGGGCTTACGGGCCTAGGGTTGGCGTTTCGGATAATGAAAATAGGGATTTGTTTTGCATAATATCACATTGCATTTAACTACGTCCATTGCACACAATTTGATTAGGATAAGACGTCACACAGTGTAATACTTTCCAGCATGGCACCCGTTAGACCCCCCTTGAAACAGTCTAGGCGCCCATCTACCTGGCTGTTTCCCCCTATCATTAAGACGCCTGACAAGAAAGGCCAAGGGCCTAAGGTAAAAAAAATACAATGCCTCAAATTTCAAAAACTAGGACCTCGCTTGACACGCACAAACCCTCTCATCTTTCAGACATTGGATTGCAGAAGGCACATGGAGAAATGATCTGTCGACGGAGGTTCAACAATAGTTCCTTATATATTTGGTTGTGTTCGAACTTGTCATGTTCATTTTACCGCCAGCTACCAAGATAGGCACAATGCACCCGTTCTTCCTCATACCCTGTTCAAGGCCAAAGAACCTTCTCACCAAGGTATCTCCGATTTTGCCATGTCCAACATATCCGGATACCGTCATCCACCCAACATCCGATACCACAGTTCTCACTAGGCCCCGTCTCCTCGGGTTTCTTCATCCCTTAATGCCATTTCTTCATTTACAACCATATAAATACTACCTACTACCCCTGATCGTCATGCCAGTGAACCAACAAACAACCCCCTATTCTTCATACTGGGTATCCATTCATCTTGCCTTCTGATCCAACACCCGCTTCTAAACTAACCAAACCAGAACCCATCGTGAATTAGTATCCATTGAACCCATCAGTCGTATGTCTGCATCATGATTAACCCATCATCCCTCTCTCTGCCGAAAACCTATTGAGTCCGATAAAACTTCTTGTACAACAGGTGTAACAGCAGATTGACGTTGAGTCTCAGGTTACCCTCAAAGAGAGTCATGAATTGATGCGCTTCGAACTGCGCTTGGAGGAGGTCCTCAATGGGTACGAGGGCGCTGGCGCCAGGAATCTGGATGTGACTTCTGCTACCTTCTAGGGAGAAGACACCCACTTCGTCGCAAGAGATGGTCAAGTCGATTTGACCCCAGTCACGCTCCGGCATGCCGGACCAAGACACCAGGACGCCCTTATCGAAGAGGGCGCGTGCGCTGTACTTGTAGGACCCAAACTTCGGTACGCGCCCGCTCCGTTCAAGCTCGCGCTGATGGTTGTACTGCTTGGTGAAGGGAAGCAAGAAACGTTTCTTTCTGTATCGTGACGCTAGGTCAGTCTCTTCAGTTGCTATAACAGCGCTGGTGTACATCTATCTTACCCTTTCTTGTTCTGTAGCGTCGCCATTGCTTGCTCAATGTAGTCGTCGTAACTCTTCCGCTGCTGCTCGAGATACTTGGCCTTCTCATGCAGATTGTTCAACGTCAAGCGGACGCCCTCGAGCTCTCTCTGTCTCTGGACTCTCCTCCTGCTCTTGGTGCGAATGTCGAGCGCGATGGCGTTCAACACGTCCTGGTAGTAGTTGTGCTTGGAGATGCGACCCATTTGCTCCAGCCTCATGATGTTCTCCAGAGCGATCCGCTTCAGATCGTAATAGGTCATCCTGGTGACGTCAATCATATTGGCGTCGGAGTATGCGCCCCTAGTGTTTGATCCGTTGGCGAAATCTTCCCGCAGCAACATCTTCCACTTGTGCTCGTCTTCCCGGGATATCGGCTTGACGAGAATCTCCAGCAAGTTCGCTCCCGTCTGCACGCGAATGATGTAGAGTATACATCTTTTGGTTTCCATGAACAATGCCTTGATCTCGGCCTCCGGATCATCGACATCATGGAGCTTCGGAGTCAAGAACATCTGAATGTCAGATGACCCAACAGCCACCATCTCGTTTTCGTTGTTCTTCACACTGCCTAGATCTTGGACAATCTCACGTAGCATATCATCCCTGTTCGGGCAGATACAAGACAGCTCGCTGGCGATGAGGCTGTGGATAGCGAAGATATCTGTCATCTTGATGTAGAGCGTAGGCTTGTTCTTGGCGTAAAGGTCATTGAACTCATCAATGTCAAACGTGCTTTCGGGGTCCGGCACGGAGATCAGCGCTTCCGTAATATTGGCGAATCTCTCGATTGATTCGGCGATGAAGGCGTTGAGCGGCTGCAGATAAATGTTATCACCGCCAAATCGTCTACCAGATGCGATCTGACCCAGAACTTTGGCAACCTCGCCAAGGTTGCGCTTCTGCAGCGGGCTAAGCTGCTTCTCAACCACGCCAACATTTTCTGGTGCAGTGAGAGCGGGCTGAAGATAGAAACGCCAGAGCCAATTTCCAATCGACTGCAACAACCGCTCCTGGTGCTCTCGCTGAAATGTTTGGCAGAGTGCCTCAAAAGTCTGCCGGCAGACATATCGAAGGCCGTATGGCACCCGGGGAATCAAGTCCTCCAGGGCGAGTAGAAATTGATCGCAGATCTCCCGAAGGTCGCGCAAGTGGTCAATGAAGACTTCTTTCGTCTCGGGATCCTTGATGGCGAGTTCTCGGGGAATGTCGAGCGGGCGGTTGCTTGGTCGGCCTGTCCTCAACTCTTCATTGTTGATAGCCGACCGATAGATCTGCATGGGGTCACTCTCGAGGTCAAGGGCAGGATCCTCAATAATATTGTCTCTGATCAAGGGCCCCAGAAGATCCCTAAGGAACTTCCTGTCTCTAGGCGACCGAGTGTAGTTGTGGAGCAGCTTGGTCCAGAAGAAACTTCCTCGGAGATAGTCTTGAAGAGTGCTACAAGCCTCCACTTCCTCTCGGATGGACCTCCCAATGAGCTTCAGGAGGTAGTACTCCTCCCTTCGCTTCTGCGCGTAACCGAAAAGACCCATCATCAAGTGTTCAATCCGCTTGCACTCCTTCTCGGCAGTACCGTGTTCGCGGATACGCTTGAAGAGTCTTGCTAGATACTGGGGTTGCGTTTGAAGAGTAAAGAACAACTGCTGGTATGATTCGAGCTTCTTCCGTGAGCTCTTGTTCAGCGCCTTGAGATCAAACTGATTGCCGCTGGCGATGCTGGTATTGGCTAGAATGTTACTCGTGTGACCGCCGAAATTGCTTTGATGCCTCACGACCTCGTCTAGGGTGATCTTGTTCTTGACGAGGAGAGCAATCTTGATATCGAGTTGGTCAATATATTGCTCGAGCATCTCGTTTTGGCGGACCTGTTGAACCACAGTCTTCCGCATCCGTTCGAACTCAACCTCCTCGTTGAAGTCGAAATCGCTGTCGTTGAGTAGGTGGACGAAGTTCTTGACGGCGTTGACCGGCGGGTTTTTACCAGAAGTAAGGCTTTTGTACGCCTCTCCTTGGAGCTTGGCGCGGACAAAGCTCTGGATCTTGACAACTTTTTGCATATTTTCGTTGAAGAAACGCTTCTTCTCCTCGAACTTGGCGCGGACAACAAACGCCTTGGCTGCAACCTGGAGAGCGGCAACGGACCCTTCTTGCTCCTCAAGCTCGTCGAGAACAGTAGCGACGTCGCCTCGAAGAAGCATAGCTCTAGCGAAAGACTGCAACGAAGTCACCTCGGCGACCTTCTTCTGAAGTTCTTCTAAGAGGGCCTTGTGGCTCTTCCTGGAAAGGACACCTCGAATACGAGACTGGAGAGCTGCGATCTTGGCCTCTTCGTGGCTGAGGGCTTCGAGGTCGTCTGATAGCCGTTGTCGCTCGAGCATACCCCTGATCCGCGATTGAAGATTTAGGACCAAATCCTCGGCGTCTGCAAGACCCCCGAGCTGCCCCGAGATCCCCCTCCTTACTGCACCTGCTCTGGCGTGCGCCTGGAGAGTACCGATGCTGGCGGAGTGGGATTGAAGTTCCGCCTTCAGACTGTCGATGCTGGATCTTTCAAGAGCTCCGCGGCAAAGAGCCTGGAGCTCCTGCCAGCATGGGGTGAAATGCTCAATAGCGACTCTTTGCGTCGCAACCTGATTGCGTGTCAGCTTAGCCCTAGCCGCAGCCTGCAGGCTCGTGATGGCCTGGTCATGTCTCTGAAGCTCTTCTTGCTCGTCTCCTAGCCTCTTCCTCAACAACAATCCGCGGACGACAGCCTGTAGCTCGGCGACTAGGCCAGACGCGCGATTCGTTTCTTGTTGCTGAGTCTGCATCCGCCGTCGAACCAGGACACCTCTGAAGGTGGCCTGAATATCTCGAACGGGGCTAGAGGCGAGTTGTAATTGAGATCGCTGCTCTCGTACCTCACTACGGACCTTGTTTGCCCGTACTAGACTCTGAAGCTTCAGAATATCTTTCTCTTTGCTCTTCCAAAAGAGCTCTTTTTGCATCTGACGCCGGCGGACAAGGAAACCGCGTGCTGCGCTTTGCAGCTCAACAGCAAAACGCCTCATCTGCAGCCTATAGTCGATGATTTGTCGTGCGAAATCTCCTCGTATGCGCGCCTGAAGATCTACTAGCCAGTCTTCCGAGTCCCAAAGCTGCTGCATGACAGTGCCGAGCTGCATCCGCTTTAGGGCTCCTCGTGCCTGTGCCTGGAGATCCACAATCGCTGCCTCGTTTTCGGCCAGCTCTCTTTCGATCCTCTCCTCTTCTGTTTCTTCGGGTTCTGGCGTGGCTTCCACCCCGAAGTCAGCCCCCATGTTTCCAAAGCTGGGCATGTTAGCCCCAAGTTTGTCGAGGCCCTTTTGCGTGGCCTCCAGCTCATGATGCTCAAATTCAAGCTGTCCAACCAGATTGCCGATACGGAATTCGACAATCCCTTTTCGGTAGAGAAGCCAACTAAGCGCATGGATGCAGTGGATGACTTTGGGAATGTTTTTCTTCTCGTACAAATCGATCAATTCGAAGCGAAAAAGATCAGGAAGCTCGACTTCGTCCAGATAACGGAAAAAGATGGCAATATTGTCGGAATGTCGATATTGGAGTCGCGGGTGGCGGAATATCTTGAACCGTCTGTTGGGATTGAGCGCCTCAACGATCTCCGCCAACGTTACGCCGTCTCTCAGTGCTTCCTCTAGTTCAACAATCGGTGGAATTGAGCGATGAATGATATCCTCAATCCACTCTTTGGCTTCACCGATGTGACAGAGATATTCGTACGCCTGGAGAAACTGGCGCTGCTTGTCCATCCAATTGCGACCCTCCCAACCGTAGCCAGCAGTCCGTTGTCCCGGACGGCTCGATACAGACTTGTCAGTTCTCTGTAGCCTGCGTCGGCCACGAAGACCGATGACTTCTTGTGTTGGCGAGATTAAGGCTAGATCTTCTGGGGAAGCCGATTGTGCAAGCTTGGATAGAGTGCGCAGCTCGCTGGTAGATGAGCGCCCTAGGCTTACCAGATCCGGAGCGGCGAGGGGGGCTGTGTGAGTGTGCACTAGAGCCGGAGGTCCCCGGTCGGTCCCGCGGCAGACGGAATCGGATCGGGTGAGCAGCATGGAGTTTGGGCGAACTGCGGACAATCGCGGCGAGGGAGTCGGTGAAGATCGATCATGTTCGTTGATGGATAGTCTGCTGACATCAAGGCTGTGTCCTCGCTCGTGGCGGTTGGACGGGGTCTTGATAGGCGCGGCAGGCGCAGGCACCTGGGGCAGTGGCCGAAGCGACTGGCGGGCAACGTTGTATATGTTCTCTGTCACTGGTGTCGGAGGGAGGCTTTTGGAGGTATGCAGCGTTGGGGGGAGTCGGCTCGCCTCGCTTTGGCCTCGTTTGTGGTAGCCTGAATTCGAATATACACTTGATGGCGAGGAGGCCAGTGAGCTGGGTCCACGGCTGTGTTCGAACATGCCTGATGAGTTAGAGTAACCCGAGGATGCCGATGACGATGCACTCGATGGCTGTCGGAGAACTGAATAGTCGGCGGTCTGGGACTGGCGGAGAGGATGAGGTCGGTAAGACATGTTGGATGGCGCGCGCAACGCGGGAGTCGATAGGCGGTGGTGATTTCGACACGCCCCTCAGTAGAGAGTGTGGTCGGGCGAATGCAATGGGAGCCTTCAATTGGATGCAGAAACAGTTCCGGGGCAGGATCTTGTCAAAGAGGGAGCGGCCTCTGCATGAAGGGGCATGTTGCGTAAGCCGTGTGTTTCTTGGAGTGCAAAACGCCAGCAGAAAGCGCGCAAACAGAAATCGATCAACAGGAGCGCGAGGTGGTCGCGGAAAGAAGAGAAAAAGACAGCAAAAATGGCAACTATGACAGCAATGAAAGCAATGGCGATGGCTTCATTCCAGGCAGACCAAGCGTCGCATTTGTCGAAGGAGGGGGTTGATTGCAGCTTTAGATGACCAGGGGTGCCCAGCTGGAGCAGTCGGGTGGGTGGTGGTAGAAGCGGAAGGGCCTTCTTGTTTACATCGGAAGCGACGCCCTAGCAACCGATGGCCTCTTTTCGTAGAGCGCCTACCCGCAGGTGACCTCATCCCTACCCGACCCCCAAAACGACACGGCAAGCATCGGCGCGGCGTCCGAGCCCCCTTTACATCAAACCAATTCAATCCGGGTTTCCAACCAACTAGGTTTTCCCTATCCCGCTCGTTCTATAGCCTAGTCCGCGAACTATAATTGTGAGAGTGTGAAGGAACGCAACGAGACTGCTCTCCTCGTCCCGTGTCCAAAAAATGTGAGCCGGCGTCGGGCTAGCTCTTTGCCCTTGTTGGAGAAAGCTTGGGCCAAGTCCCTCTTTGGTCACCGCCCTCTCACCGCCTTGGTGCCCCGCATTTGTGCCGGGGCTAAACGCTTTTAAAAGAAGAAAAAATTTGATGGCAATATCCCCTTCTCCTTCTTTTTTCTTGGGGGGGAAACAGCCGGCCGATCAAGCTAGATCTCGTCGTGCCCTCCCCCAGAAAATATCTTTTCTGTTAAACATCCCTTTTTTAACTCTCAGGTTGCGGGTTTCTATCTGCACACAATGCCGGCACCCAACGGATCTGCCGCCAATGGCACTGCCCAAGTGCTTGATTGGCAGACGGCCGAGGAAGTCCTCAAGGAGTATGAGACCCGTGATGGCCTCTCCATTCGCGATCTCATGAACGCCAAGGTTCACGGCGGCCTGACCTACAATGATTTTCTTCTTCTCCCCGGTTACATTGGATTTCCTGCCTCGGAGGTCTCGCTTGACGCGCCCGTCACCAAGCGCGTCAGCCTGAAGACACCCTTTGTCTCTTCGCCTATGGACACAGTTACGGAGCACGACATGGCTATCCACATGGCCCTGCAGGGCGGTCTGGGCGTCATTCATCACAACTGCTCTGCCGATGCGCAGGCCGACATGGTCCGCAAGGTCAAACGCTATGAGAACGGCTTCATCCTGGATCCCGTTGTCATAAAGCGCGACACCACTGTCGGCGAAGCCAAGGCGCTGAAAGAGAAGTGGGGATTCGGAGGTTTCCCAGTCACCGGTCAGTCTTTAATCCTTCTTCTCTCTCCCTGCTGCGATGATTACAAACCTATAAATCATAACTTTCGTTCCACCGTATTGACCTATGCGTCATGGGGAAATATTCACTGAAAATTATGAGTGGCCACAATTCCAACTTTGTCTCGGGATACGTTACATTCGGGGGTGCTAACTCCTCCAGAATCCGGAAAGCTCGGATCCAAGCTACTTGGTATTGTCACAAACCGCGATATCCAGTTCGAGGATGATCTCGACCAGCCCGTGGCCAACGTCATGGTTACCGACCTGATTACTGCCTCCTCCGGCGTCACTCTTGCTGAGGCGAATAAGATTCTGGCGAAGTCGAAGAAGGGCAAGCTGCCAATCGTTGACAGCGATGGAAACCTCGTCTCTATGATCTCCCGTTCCGACCTCACTAAGAACCTTCACTTCCCCCTTGCCTCGAAACTCCCCGACTCAAAGCAGCTCATCTGCGCTGCGGCCATCGGCACCCGACCTGAGGACAAGGTCCGCCTCGCGAAGTTGGTAGAAGCCGGCCTGGACATCGTTATCCTTGACAGCAGTCAAGGAAATAGTATGTACCAGATTGAGATGATCAAGTGGATCAAGCAAGAATACCCTGATCTTGATGTGATTGGTGGAAACGTCGTCACCAGGGAGCAAGCTGCTGCTCTCATTGCCGCGGGAGTTGATGGCCTCCGGATTGGTATGGGAAGTGGCAGCGCCTGCATCACGCAAGAGGTTATGGCCGTTGGCAGACCTCAGGCCACGGCCGTCTATAATGTCAGCTCATTCGCTGCCCGGTTCGGCGTGCCCTGCATCGCAGACGGCGGTATCCAAAATGTAGGCCACATTGTCAAGGGTCTTGCCCTTGGCGCCTCCACTGTGATGATGGGTGGTCTCTTGGCTGGAACAACCGAATCTCCTGGAACGTCATTCGTCTCCCGGGAGGGCAAGTTGGTTAAAGCTTATAGAGGCATGGGCAGCATCGATGCCATGCAAGACAAGAAAGCCGGCGGCGGCGGTCAGGATAGTCAAAAGAGCAATGCGGGGACTGCTCGTTATTTCTCCGAAGGTGACAGCGTCCTCGTTGCCCAGGGTGTTTCGGGCGCCGTGGCCCATAGAGGGTAAGTTTGAGATGCTCCACCTTGAAGAGCGCTGGCACTGATCATGATGCAGATCCATCAACAAGTTTGTGCCTTACCTTGCTGCTGGTTTGAAACACTCGATGCAGGATGCCGGCATTAAGAGCCTCCAGGAGCTTCACTCGAGTGTCGAGGATGGCGCTCTCAGGTTTGAGATTCGGACTGCGAGCGCCCAGCTGGAAGGCGGCGTTAACATGGAGTCTTATGAGAAGAAGCTGTATGCTTGAAACGCTCAATATTAAGTCACGTAGCACGCAATGGGATATGAGAGCACAGAACCTGGGCGGCATGGGACGGCGGTTTTTTTTTTTCTTTTCTTTACGGAGTTAGGGGGACAAAAACAACGAACTGGACTCGAGGTACCGAGGTCAAAAGATTGACCCTGAGCAGTTCCACTTGATAATTGACTTTTCTTCTATATGTCCTCTGTTCAAGTTTACCCTGTGTGTGATGAATGCTTTCTGTCTTTTTACTGGTCTGGATTGCCACCCGTGGGAGAAAGGAGATGAACGACACTTGAATTTATACGAGTCTAAACGAACTGTAGTCATCGGGGTTCCTGTCAAGTGGAAAGTCATGCATTTGTCATATTTATCTTTTTCCTTTCTTTTGAATCGCCTGCAATGTAATAGAATAGATAGCTTGTCGGTCCTGGTGCTGGCAGTTTTAGTAGATGGTCTTAGAATTCCATTTGACGAAGCGAGAAAGGGCCTAAAACCCTGAACGGTACAATATAGTATATCGAACCTTGCGTAGCCTAAAAAAAAAAAGAAGCAGAATTCTTCAAACGGTATAACAAAGCAGTCAAGCCCCTACTACTCAGTAATTGCTAAAGGAAGTTGTGCCTTACGCTGGTGTTGCACCTTGGTTCACGCCGGTGGTCACTGCTGACAATCCTCGTGTCACGGTACAGTACCTGCCTGTGGCTGGCTAGATGTAGAAGGACTACGGTGCAGTGCCCTGACTGCACAACGTTCCACTTTTTGTGGTGTTTACGCATTGCGTCCTTTGGTGCCGTGACACCTCGAATTGGGTTGGCCAGGCCTTATTGGGTGGAAGAATCTCCACACAGTCGTTTTAGCAGGCTTGAAACTCAATGGTGATTTCCAGGTGATGACAGTGGCTCATAGCAGGCCGAGAACCTAACGGCGGCGAGTTTCGGTCAAGAAGCGCCAGGTTAAAAACCCTGCCAGAAAAAATTGAAGCAAACGCGGGACGCCTGTAACTGGCGCCCTTGGACACTGTGTCTGGTACGCTGACTCGGCCGGACTGTTGACTTGGTACAATGGAGGTACAAGTAAGTTTACTTGATGTGGTAGCGCGCCCAGCTATTTCCGTTACACCCGCTTCTAGCATAAATATGCCAAGGCCCCCGTTTTATTCAAACCGCGTGTAGCTACGTGCGCGAGCCAAACTCAAGCCTGGATTGTTTATTCTTTAAACGTATCCGTATTCATTCGATAAATGAAAAGTACCCAGTTTTACAGCTAAATTGGGTAAAATTTTGGACCGAGTCAGCAGTCGGTCCAAGTCAGCGTACCAGACTACCAGAGCGAAACGGAGGCAGGACGGGGGATTTAAGTCCAGACGAGTACCGAGAGCATATCTACAATCCTGCCATGCCTTCGATTTGCCATTCAGCCAGGTCACTCCTATCCGCGCTGTTGGGTGCTCTGGTACAACTTCCAAGCCTCACGTGGTGTCCAAGACTGCATGCAGAGGCACAGGCTCTCTGGCAGGCTTACCGGCGATTTGTTACTCTGCCGAAGGGACGCAGCACAGAATCGACCCCGCCCCTGCTCATTTAGCGACCATGGTTCCGCGGGACGCGGCAGTGTGACCAACCGGCGATTGCCAAAGCGAAGACGCCCGGCCAGGGTGCAGAGGCATTGGGACTGGAAGCTCCCGCATGAGAAGGCACAAAGAGCGAATCAAAAGCGGCCCGGACCCTGCTCCGACCACATTTCGGCCAGGCGACCAAGGCTGGACGGCCAACTTCGTTCCCTCCCCCCCCATATTTCCGAGAAAAGAAGGGAAAAACCACTCGTTGAACTGCTAGCCTGGCTTTTCTATCGCTGCTCCATCGACGCTGCTCTTATCGCGGTCACCGCGCGCGTAGTCGCAGTCGCAGAGGCTGTCTCGGTAGTTGCGCGCGTCGCTCCTCCCGTCGTTTCGGCCTTTCGCCCGACCAGTGCGAATTGAGGAGCGTCTGGAGATCAGCACATCGGATGGCTGCAAATGACGGTCGCAATGCTGCAGCAGTCGCCTCTCGCTCCCAAAGACGGCCACGCAGCAGCCGGTCCGTTGCGACGTCTACTACCGGCCTCACCGACGTCTTCTTCTCACAATAGCAGCACGCCCACCGCTTCGGTCGTCCCCGAGGAGCGAACCCCCAGTCCCGACGCTGCGTCTTCGGCTGTTGCTGCCGCTGCCGCTGCCGGGGGCACGGTCGGCTTCGTCGCTATTCCTCCTCCGCAGAAGAGACGAAGACAGGCGACCACAGCAGCTTGCGGTGCGTGTCGGCGCCGCAAATCCAAAGTCCGGCCCCCCCTGCCCCCTTCTCACCTGGGCTTTTCAGCACCTTCCCGTCCCGGTCTGTGTCACTGACAGAATTGCTCCCTTCACAGTGCAATGGCGAGCGGCCACGGTGCTCCGTCTGCCGCGACCGCCAGACGGAGTGTGAGTTTGACACCAACGTCACCGAAACTCACACCCAGGCCCTCAAGCGCAAATTTGTTGAGTTGCAGAACCAAAAGACGACGTTTGAGCAGCTGTTTGAAGTCCTCCAAACAAGGCCGGAACAGGATGCCGTCCAGATCTTCAAGCGGATCCGCGGAGGTGCTGACATTCATACCGTATTGCGTTACGTCAGTTACGGAGACCCTCTGGTGCAGCTGTCGGTCGTTCCCGAGTCCAGGTTTCGCTTTGAGTTCCCTTTCTCAACTGAGATGCCTCCGTTGTTACTGCAGCCCGACAATCCATACCTGCACTCGGACATTTACGAGCTCGCCCTCGTACGTGCCTCCGAGGCCAAAAAACGGCTTCCAAGCCCCGCATCCAGTTCTATGTCGAGCCCGGACGCAGGCCCTCAGAATGATCCTTATGTGAAGCCTTTTTACTCTGCCGCCGTCTTGGATGAATGGCCTGACTCGATCAAACCTTCGCGATGGACTAACGTCAGCACTGACGATGGGCTCATGAGGAAGCTCCTGCACGAGTATTTCCTGCATGAGTATGAAGGCTTTACTTTCTTTCACAAAGATTTCTTCCTCCAGGATATGGCCCGCCAAGAGCAGCGCTTCTGCTCTGCACTCCTTGCTAACGCTGTCCTCTGTGCCGGATGTGTAAGTTTCGTTAACTTATAGTCCCGAGATGGTTCACTAACTTGGGTTCCAGTACTGTTATCGAGGCCTGGAGAACCGGTCTGAGCACTGGAACCCAAGGAACCTGGGCTATCAGTTTCTCGCCGAGACCAAGAGGTTATTTGAGTATGAATCGGTCCTCGAGAAGCCTCAGGGGTCGCCATTAGATCACGATTGGGAAAAGAAATGCCGAGTTTGGGCAATCCGTAAGCTGACCACGATTCAGGCTGCTCTCATGCTAGCCGTTATCTATGCGCTCAATGGAAGCGACAAGGTGGGATGGCGCTACACGCTTCGAGCGGTCGAGATGGCGTATGAGATCGATCTCTTCCAACCTCGGCCCGACATGGAAATTCAAGCCCAGTGTGTTTGGGATTACACAGCATGGGCAGTTTTCATCTGGCAAAGGTATGAATGATGCTCGGTGCCTCAAGCTCTGCCGTTGACAAGATATAATAGTCTGAACTGCTTTCACTATTTCCGCGCCCCACTAAGACGGTCGCCACCCGATATGGCTTTGCCTTTTCCTGCTGCCAAACCAGGCTGGTATGGAGAGTCCTGGGTGAGATATTCACTGTCATCGACGCGCTATTCGACATATCACCCACAGGTGTTCAAGGCGAAGGCGGATCTTTGGGCCATCGTCAACGATTATTCACTTGCTGTCTTTGGAAGATCGGAGCTGGGCAGACCGCTTCCAATGTCTGAAATGTTGTCGTATTACAGGAGGCTAGTTCTGTGGCTCGAGAACTTACCAGAAGCACTCTCGCCGCGTAAGATCGTGTTTCCGCACCAGTTGCTGCTGCATATGCAATACAATCTAATCTTGGTGGGCATTCTGAAGCCCGTAAGAAACCAGGGCTGGAACTCGTGTGGCGATGGCGCGCAGCTGGTCACTCCACGACAGGCATATGAGACCGCCGTGGTGCGATACGAGACGGTCATGCGCCTGTATTACTTGCGACATGGCTTCGACGCGCCGAACAGCTTTTTGGTCAACTTTATGGGTCATCTCGGGCAGATGGCCATTGACAAGATTGACGCGGCATCCCCCAACTCGAGCATGATGGAACTCAACCATCTCCAATCTACCGTTCTGCTAGTAGCAAAGGGGCTTTATGAGCAGGGAAGCAGTCACTACGTGGCCATGGCGGTCTTTCGACTTCAACTGAAACTGATGCGGCAAGAGGAGGTGGAAATGCTCAAACGGCTAGTCAGGGTCGAGATGCGGGAAGAACTGGATGTTCACGGGCGACTAAAGCATCCAGTGCAGTCGGACTGGCCTGCGTACGGACGGGCATATAATGAGGAGCATTTGTCTCTGAGCGATAAGCTGGAGGTGTTGTCACTGGGGGTGGACGAATCGGAAATGGTCAGCTCGCCAGCATGACTCAATCGGGGTCGGGGGCAGGGGAAAGCATGGCATAGTAAATGACGGAGTAACTTGTCTATAACTTTCGGTATTTGCGTTTTACTAGCTAAATATACCGTAGGCGCTGGTTTTTGGATCTATAACGAGATGGAGGACTTGAAGATGAAGCAGCCCTGAGCCTTGTGAAGAACCTCGGAGCTCGCAAGTAGAAGGGAGGAATACAATGCGACCCAGCGCAGAATGCGATCGGACGCCCTCTGAGGGAACTGGTCAAAGCGGGCCAGGAGTACACAGCAAATCCTCCTGCACTCACTTTAACTATACAAGTCCGCCACGGATCTGCCTGGCTCATCAGTCAGAAACTTGGTAGGTCACCCCAGCTACACCGCATCATATTAGCGACACTCATCATGTGGTTCGCCAAAACGAGACGAGGCAAACTGATCGCCTTTTCTCAATACGATGTAAGCCAATGCAATCCAATTACAACACACCGCAATTCTACAACACCCATTGACTCACTCACGGCTGTTCATCAACCCATAGCCACGACTTTGAGGGGACGGAAATGAATGGGGTGTACGGTAAGTAGCCACGTGGTGTTGGATTTGACTGTTACTGATCTACACCAAGTGTGCACGGAAAACTGTAACAGTCAAATCCGACACCACGTGGTAGCCTACCTACCTACTTACATGAGAACAGTGATACAGAGGTTCGTGAAACAGTTCGAATGGGGTAGTTACCTAGGTAAGCATATATAAGACACTGGATATGCAATATTGGTGAAGGGTGCTGAAATACATAAGGAAAATACAGCATGTCTTGGACGTTTTCACGCACAGAAACACAGATAATGCACCACCTACCTAAATGAGGCCAGTGAAGATAAGGAAATTACCGCATTTGCGATGCACTGCGCTATGCTTACGCTGTACTTGGTGGGTTGTTGTGCTGTACTGTGCTCTGCAGCGTCATTCGGCACATCGGCTAGGGGTTCAAAAGACATGGTTGGTTGACTAGCCTTTTAGTTTCTACAAATGCACCTATTCGTGGGGAGGGAGAGGGGGAGGGTGAGGGGGAGGGTGGCACAAAAAATGCCGATCGGCCAGTGAAGATCTTTGGTCAGGCTGAGCATGGTTCCGAACTGAACGAAGATTGGTACGCAGTTGCACAAGCTGCGCAGCTCGTCGCATAGGCGGTACGTGTATACGTGATACCAAGGCCGCTTCTCTAGGCTGCCATACTAGGTGGCTGAGCTGGTGCAGCACGCAGACTTCCAGGCAGGTATGTGGGGAAGTATGCGGGGAGTATGCGAGGAGGTGGGGGTTTGCCTGATTGATGGGCAAGTCCTAGATGTTAGTTTCTGGGGGGGAAAAGGTCGGTCGGATTGGAGGGAGATGCGAGAACGAATGTCCGACTGCTCACTGAGGGGGGGTATTTATGGTCGGAGATGTCACTGCCTTCTGTTCCATTCTCCCTTCCCAGACGCTATCAGTCTTGACCCTGAAGGCTCTCATTACTACCACCTAGCCAACTTGGACGCACTCTCTTCATTTCATTTTCAACGATCTTGTCGAAGATGGCACGTCCCAAGGTGAGACTGGATGCAATTCGGGTTTCCCACCTCTGAGTTAGCTAACAGGTCCTTAGAGAATGACGGATGAGAGCTTGCTGTCCGGCTTCGTCACCGTCTCCGACAAGGGAGATGACCGTCTTCGAGACTTGGTCTCGCAAGCTCCCGGGAAGCAGTCGTTTGGCGATGATGAGATGCCCGATGTGCTCTACTCTGTCCGCTACCATGACCTCAACGGCAAGGTTATTGACTGTGAGTGTTTTTGCTCCGCATGCCTGATCCAGTCCCCCAGTCAGTCAGTGTGCTAAAGATCTCCAGCCCGTGTAAGCGACAAGCCGCTTCCCGTGGTTGAGTACGCCACCTTCGAGCAGTCCAACGGGGCCAAGCCCGTTATTGAGATTCGCACCATTGTCGCGGCTGCCAAGCAGGGTGAGCGGCCACGCATGCAGCAGCGTCAGTATGACAGTGACGAGTCCGACTATGATAATCGTCGAGATCGCGTCCGTTATCCCGGAGCTGCCGGTTATGCCAACCGTGGCAACGACGATCTCAAGACGTTCAAGGCCGAGAAGCCCGAGATGGTTATACACTCGCCCTATCTATGCGCCGCCCTCTCCGCCGTGGTGGGCTACTATCCGGGTTTCACTTCGGTGTCCGAGGGGACCGTAATTCCTTCCCCCTACCAGGTCGTCGTCCACCACTGGGCCGAGTTGGAAGCCTACCGGGACAATCAACCGTCCACCCACGACGCGGAATATGCTGCCACTACAACCAAACACATTGACGCCCTTTTCTCCTTTCTCCGCTCCACTTTCTCGGAGCAACTTGCGGCCGAGCACCTCCGGTGGGACAGCCCATCGGGCTCCACGGCCACCTTTGACCTGCTCTGGCTCTTGCTCAAGCCGGGTGAAGTCGTGTATCGTGAAAAGAACGGCTACCTGTCGGCCTACATTGTCAGCTCGGTCCTGCGCGATGAGCAGACAAAGGGCCAGGACGCCTACCTTGTCAATTATTGGAACGTCGCCTACCTGAACGGCCGCCTGACTCGCTCTATGCACACCTCGACGCTCCATGCATGGAATGGCGAGCGCGACATCTCGTCTCTGCAGCTGATCCCGGCTCGCTTCGTCAAAGGTGGTGAGCAGGCCATGGCAGAGAAGCGAACCGAGTTGGGGAAACTGTACTGGTCCCTGGCAGGCCAGCCGTCGTACCGCGAGTATGACGGACCTATGAAAGACAAGGAGGGCAAGCGTCAAGGCAGGTTGACTGGGAGGGTGATAGTTGACTGTGAGGGATGGGAGCGGTTCCGGGAGGGGCCCTTGACGTACGATATCAGGGGATATCCCCTGAGGCCTATGCCGCCCCATCAACAGCAAGGGCCCCCGCCCAGGTTGGATGTACTTCCGGCGACGAAGCCGCGGTGCCCGTGTAAGGCGTGTGGTATAGAGCAGAGGCCGCTGGTGCCGGGTCCGTTTGCCGGGTTCGATGACCTGGATCCGAACCAGAGCGACTTGCCAGGGAACGCGCGTCTGTATTTCCAGGTGCTGAGCGATACCATCCATGCTTTTGTGTTGGGGCAGAGGTCCTGGGGTATGTTTTTTTCTCTTCTCCTTTCCTTCTCCTTTACGACGCACAAAGTCACTGACGTTGTACATGCCTCAGCCTCCATCAAAGTCGAACACCTCTCTGAGGTCCGACCTGACCAAGACGCCTTCAAGTACCTCGTCCTCGACCCCGAGATTAAACTGACCGTCAAAGCCCTCATCGGCAAGTTTGCCAACTCGGACGGCAAAGTCTGCCCCTGGCCTTCTGACTTTGTCAAGCACAAAGGCGAAGGCCGCATCTTCCTGCTCCACGGCTCCCCCGGCGTCGGCAAGACCTGCACCGCCGAGTGCATCGCCGAGCTGACCCGGCGCCCTCTGCTTTCTGTCACCAGCGGCGACATCGGCACCACCCCCGCTGCTAACACGGTCGAGCGCTCCCTCAACTATTTCCTCACTCTCGGCGAGCGCTACGGCGCTCTCGTCCTCCTCGACGAAGCCGACGTCTATCTCGAAGCGCGCACCACCCGCGACCTTCCCCGCAACGGGCTCGTCTCCATGTTCCTCCGTGCCCTCGAGTACTACAAGGGCGTCCTCTTCCTCACCACCAATCGCGTCGAGGCCTTTGACGACGCCTTCACCTCCCGCATCCACGTCGCGCTGCACTACCGCCGCCTTGGCGACGATGACCGCGCCCGCATCTGGGTACACAACTTTGAGCGTCTCGAGAGGGATAGTGCGTCGAGATGTCTTGTCCCTGCCGCGACAAGGAAATATATCCTTGACTCGGAGGAGGTACGCGCGCTACGTCTCAACGGTCGTGAGATTCGCAATATGTTGCAGACGGCCGTGGCCCTGGCCGAGACGGATGCGCTGGAGGGAGGTGTGAGTTTGGTAACGGTCGGGGAGAAGCATTTGCGGGCTGTGGCCAAGATGAGTGGCGGTTTCAAGGCTTTTTTGAGAAACAAACGGGCAGGGATGGATGACGGCGATGGTGATGATGATGAACATGGTGATAACGAGGTAGCGGGTAGAAGAAGAAGGCAAGGGAGGCAAGGGAGGTATGCTTATGGCTATGCAGGTGCCGATGATGATGATGAGGATCCGAATGCTGAGCTGCTGGCCGAGTTACATTTTTAGGCGTCTTGGGCTCCCTCTCTCTCTTGGTACTTTTGGGGGGAGGGAGGGAGGGTTCTCAACGGGCATGTATCTAGTAGGTGTACAGCAATCTTGCGGAAGAGTTGAGTAGCAAGAAGACTGTGTGCCAACGTAAAAGTCCGTCTACATGTCGCCAGGTTGATGATTTTTGCACCACCACCACATCTTAGAGGTGCCAATGAGCAATCTGATTTTTCATTCAGTTTTCCAACCAGGCGGAGAAGGCTGCCCCTATCCAGAGAGAGAAAGCTTGAAGCAAATTTGGGATCTTTGCCGAACCAAACTGATCGCAGTGACGAAGTTTAGCTAAGGAGCTGTATGTAAGAAGAGCAAGGGGGAAGAAAAAAAAGAAGAAAAAAAGGAATCTATTTTCGCGAAAGCTCAAATTCGATAGTACGCTAAGTTACTACGTGGTGATCCTCGGCGAGTCGCGGCGCTATACTGGGTATTTTATTCATTGTCTCCCCTTATCAATCCTTGTGCTAACTGCGTATTACCATCATCATCATCATTATCATACCTCATTAAATCCTACCTAACCAGGAAGCTTCAGCTCATCCCTCCCGCTCACTTCGACCATGTGTTCCCTCCCCTGGTACACATAACGCACACTCAGTACCTTGGTGTTCATTGGCGCCGGATCCCAAAACCCTAGCAGCCTGCTCTTGCGCATGCCCTGCGGAATGACCAACTTTCCGTTATCCACCAATGCCGCCACGGCAATCGTCACATCGGCAACCTCATCCGGCGGCGCATCCTTTACCCCGTATTTTGCGCTCAAAATCACAAGCCCGCCCCCTTGGCGCTCCCTGCTCTGTCTCGGTTCCACCCCCGTCGCCAATATCACCGTCAGCTCATCTGCCTCGGCCCGACGTTTGGTAATGTATCGTTGCAAGTCCTCCTTGCTAGTACTACTACTACTCGTCTTTGATCCAGTAGATTTGTCCAGTCTCCTTCTCAGCTGTCTATACACCAGCTCGACGGCGGCAAACGCCGCAAACGGCACGACCGTGGCCCAGAACAAGAATCTCGTGCTCAGGCTCGCTTTGCGAGCGATCATGACCGGCAAGCTTATCCGCTGACCGAGCCGCGACCAGTAGAGCGAGAGGTGCATGTTGTTCGGGGTGAAGCCGAGTTCGAGCCCGGCTTTGGAGAAGCGCCCGATGCGTTTCAGCGCCCGGAATGCCAGGAAGAAATCGCGCTGTGTGCTGCTGCCTAACTCGACCTCGGCTCGGACGCCACTTCTGACACTTTTTTGTCGAGTTGTCTTGCCAGCCAGCGATGAGAAGACGTCTCTCCCGTATCTGAGATAAGTCGCTGCAATGCCAGTTGACAATCCCGCCGAAACGGTCCACGGTCCTGTTCTGTCATGGTCGTCCATGTCACGGTCCATACCCCGAACGCCCCTTTCGGCCGACTTTGTGAAGGGTCTTTCAGACAAGACTCCAATCGTGTGGGTGCCAAACGAGTAACCAGCCTCGAGAGTTGGCGCATGGCGGAAGGGGTCAATGGCGTGACCGAGCCCACCCGTGATCTTGGAGAAGTTGGACAGGTCTCTGCATTCCTTAGATGACCACAGCCGCCAATCGCCCGCATCAGCAACAAGGAAGGCAGTTCCTGGTCCGGTTTTCTGGTGAAGAGCAAACCCTACACTCGGGATCGGCGTAGCTGCGCGGTGTAGGCCCTTGTATGCGCAGAGCTCGAGGTTCAGAGGCTCACTTCTCCCCTCCAAGTCGATAGAATGACCTACGCGGACTGTCGTGGATGGGTGAGGCAGAAGCTCGACCTCTTGCTCGACAACAAAATCGGGAAGCGGCTTCTGCGACGTCCACGACCGCCGACCCGGCTGGTCACGCCAAGATATCTCTTGGCGGAGGGTCAGGTTGAGGACTGGGAGGAAGCGTGAGGCTAGTAGTTGTTCTAGTCGTCTTCTACCATGGATTGACGGGCCAGGTGGTTGGTAACGATCGAGAAGAATGGGTGCGAGCCTGAAGGGTTCATCCAGCAAGCCGTGCGCTGCTCCGGTGACCGTTATCATCGGCTCCGCAAACCGGAGAGGCTTGGTTGCTGCGGCTCCGACCTTCTTATCGGCCGCTTTGATGAAGAAAACGGCGGTTTTCTCAATCGGCGCCTTCAGGAAAGGGACTTTGGCTGTAGCTGACTGCCGGATGGAAAACTCCAACATGCCCAAGCCTGTCGCTGGTTGCGGGCGTCCTCGCCGCGGCCTCGTTAAAGGTCCAGTAGCCTCCAGCCGGAGACCCAAGTCAGTTGACGAACGGATACCTCCCTGGGCTAGAAGGAGATACTGTTCACAAAGTACCCGCTCATAGACGTCAGTGCTGTCTGGGCCGCTCAGATCACCCTCGGCGTCAACCTCAGCACCATCTGAGTCGTCATCGTTGGCAGCTGAGAGATCATACCCTATTCTCCTGCATGGCTCAACCAGCGTCTCAAAGGCAGCCTGGGCTAGGCCAAGGTTGAAGGCCGCGGCGCTCTGTAATCGAGGAGGCTGCTTCTCAACCGAGAGGACCTGGGCAAGGCGGTAAAACGCCTTCTGGATATGGTCGGGATAGAGTGAGGGGCCCCGAGGGAGACACAGCAGCTCATAATAGTCTCTGTAAACGGGGCTGGCAGGTGGTGTCTCATGGCCAGAGACAACGGGGTCATCATGGTCGAAGCCCCAGACGGCCTCGGAAGCTACAGTTGAGCTGTCAAATATGGACAGGCTATCGTCAAAGCCAAACTCATACTCGCGCCTTGTCGTGGCGAACTGATCTCGTAAACTGAAGCGTGAATCGGCCGGGCGCAAGCGATGAATGGAGCTGTGAGCATAACCCCCGCGCACAGAGCTCGAGTCCTCGTAGGCTCCGGATGGAATTCGACGGGACCGCACATCAGCCATCCTGGATCGATTGATTCTGGACAAGCAACAGATTCTGGAAAAGACATGGGACGGATGGAAAATGCGACCGTCACCCTACCGAACCCAGGAATTTAATACCCAGCAGACCGCGTTCCAGTAAACAGCTTGAAGCACGGGTGCAATACTGGTGCGACATATTGACAGGGTTGCATTTCTCCAGTTGGAGGTCTTGAATTGACATGCAAAAGTGAAATGCGAAACGTGCTGGAGATGGGAACGCAGGTGCAATCGCTGGCGAGTTTAGACGACAAAGTGAAAACTACGCAATTTGGACTCCTGAATGCCACAAGTCGTGTGACCAAAGACTTTAAGATGATGTCGCATCATCATTCAAGTCACAGCAATTTCCATTTCGTCTGGAATAATTCGTACTTCGTTGTAGGCACCAGGAGACTTTCAACCACAGCCGATGGCGTTCCAGCGCCATCAAATAACATTTCTGATTAGAAAGTAAGTAAAATAAACTTCCAGAAGCTTTGGTACAAAAATCTATTATTTTGGCAAACATCGAAAAGCCGGATTTGGTCCAAACGTCCTGCATTGGATAGTTATCATACCCAGGACTCCGGCCCCGCTCGTTGCCTGAGGCACAAAGATGGCTGATGATCAACCGCTGCGGCTGCGCAGTGCTTTGGAACGGACCACCCGATCTGCCCCTCTTCACTGAAGCAGACGAGGCCGGCCCTTCCCGTCAAAAGCAGCAGACCTATCCCCCCGACAAGACACGACCACACGGCGCGCATCGCCGCGCCAGAGTCGCATAATCGCAATCATGGCTCGCGTTTACGCCGACGTCAACCAGAACATGCCCCGCGCATACTGGGATTACGACAGCGTCAACATCAGTGGGCTTCCCGCTTTCTGCTGCCATCCGCTCCCCACAAAACTGACGAGAATTAGGCTGGGGCGTTCTGGAGAACTACGAGGTCGTCAGAAAGATAGGTACGTGGACTCGGGCCCTGACCGCTACCCTGCGACAATCAGCAGCTGAACCCAACTGCCAAACACAGGCCGCGGAAAATACTCTGAGGTTTTCGAGGGCATCAACGTCGTCAACTACCAAAAATGCGTCATCAAGGTTCTCAAACCCGTAAAGAAGAAGAAGATCAAGCGCGAGATCAAAATCCTTCAGAACTTGGCTGGTGGCCCCAACGTAGTCGCGCTTCTTGACGTGGTCCGCGATTCCCAGGTCTGTTCCTCTCCCTCCCTACCGCCTCCTTTGAGTCTGTTAACTGACCCCCGACTGTCCTCGGTAGAGTAAGACTCCGTCCCTGATCTTCGAGTATGTCAACAACACCGACTTCCGCACTCTCTATCCCAAGTTTAGCGACTATGACGTGCGCTACTACATCTACGAGCTCCTCAAAGCGCTTGACTTTTGCCACAGCAAGGGTATTATGCATCGGGATGTGAAACCTCACAACGTTATGATCGATCATGAGAATAGGAAGGTGGGCGGCACAGAATATCACAAATCTGGCTGGATAGGCGCTGACCCGACTAGTTGCGCCTCATCGACTGGGGCCTGGCCGAATTTTATCATCCTGGGACAGAATACAACGTGCGTGTTGCATCGCGGTATTTCAAGGGCCCAGAGTTGCTCGTCGACTTCCAGGAATACGATTACAGCCTAGACATGTGGAGTCTGGGTGCCATGTTCGCATCCATGATCTTTCGCAAGGAGCCCTTCTTCCACGGCAACAGTAACTCGGACCAGCTGGTGAAGATCGCCAAGGTTCTCGGCACTGATGACTTGTTCGATTATATTGACAAGTATGAGATTGAGCTTGATGCTCAATATGACGATATTCTAGGCCGCTTCCAAAAGAAACCCTGGCATAGCTTCGTCAACGCAGAGAACCAGCGCTTTGTCAGCAACGAGGCGATTGACTTCCTGGACAAGTTGCTGCGGTACGATCATGCGGTAAGTTATCCTCGCTAATGTCACACAAGGTCCCAACTAAGTCCTTGCTAGGAACGCCTGACAGCAAAAGAGGCCATGGCCCACCCCTACTTTGCCCCCATTCGTGATGAGGGTCAGCTGCAGCTGTATCTCACCAGTGGCACGACCGCTTAGGAGCCAATTTTGTTAGCGGAAAAGCCTCTACCAAAACCGAGCTACTAGAACCAGCAATACACAAGACCAGAAGAAACTGCAGCTCTCGGAGTCATCCCGCCACAAGAGACGTTGTCTAGTTCCCGACCTTACGATGTATGATGAACAGACGGAGCATGTAGGAACGCTTCTCTGGGAATGCTTCGAATATGAGGAAACAAGAAGGGTATTTAGGGGTGTTGGGCGATCAAGCGTCGATGGCCGCCAAAAGGGGCCTTGATTCCCGCTGTGGGTCATGATTATGGTCAGGCAGCCGGCGCTGACTGTTGCCGTTTTTGTCGCTCACTTTTCGTTCATTTCCCCCTTCATTTCGGCTTCACGTCCTTAGCGGGTCTTAATACCTCGTCCTGGCTTTGGGAGGTCGTGGGATTGAATGGGATGCAGAGTAACTCATCGGTCAGCGCTCTTTGCCGCAATGAGCAGTCAGACGGCAACAACAACAACAGCAACAACAACATGACATGGGTCGGCTAGTCCCTTGTTAGTTGTTGGCATAGGTACGCGATATGTTCTACGTCGATATCGCATGCCCATAATTCAGACCAGTTTATGAATGACCGGTGCGAGTTTAAGTGGACATCTTATTGGATGGATTTCACAAGATTGACCTAGGTTTGGGTGAAGTTGACACCATTGTCTTTTGTTGTTGTCTTTCTCTTCGATAGTGTATTGCTTCTGGATAAGTATACACGGTACGCCGTCGCTATGTGAAATGGATATGCTCGCTCCTTTCCCGCCCCCTCTCGTTCTGCGCTGTGGCAGAACCCAGTCCAATCCCAACCAGACACAGTCCATGTGCCTTGCGCCCTACCAAGATACACGCTTTTTTGCATCTCGCCAACTACAGATATGAAGATAGCACCACCAGTCCTCTGCATCTCATCGACATGCGAGGGCGGAGCCCCCGAAAATGTATCGTACATGCATGACCGGCCGCATAGCGTCAACGCAAACAAACAAAGCAGAAATCCCTATCACACCTGAAATCACCCTCGCCGCATCGGCGTTTGCTCCCCCCCGGCGTGCGGATCAGCTCGGAACCCACACGCGACACGGGGCTAACCGCGCGAGGGGAACCGCTGTTTCCACCACGGATCGCCAACGTCGAGATGGGTAACTCTTTTGCGGATAGGCGCGAGAGTAGCAAGGCCCCGAAACGACCTCTGGTCTTGCCTCTTGAAGGGGGCGTCTTGAACTGGGATGGCTTTCCGTGGCTGAAGCTGCTGCCGCCGCCGACGACGACGCCGCGGCGGGTGAGTGTTGTGGCTCGTCGGGCGGACGAGGGTGCCGAGGTGGATCCCGTTTGGAGGAAGGAGCGGACACGGTCATGGCTTGTGCTGCCTGTTACTGTGTCTGTGTCCGGAAGCAGAGAGGTGTTGCGTCGTCGGCTCCCTGAAGGCGTGAAGTCTGAGGGTCCGAGGGAGAGTTCGTCCTCGTCGTCAGAGACGAGGGAGAGGATGCCCGTCTTGGCAGAGGAACACGAGGGGTTAGGACGGGTGAAGCGGCCGAGGGTTTTCGAGGATGGTGTTTTCGGCGGGGCGGACTTGAGTTCATTCGCGAGATTGAGCCTCTTTGGTGGGGACGATCGGGCCTCAACGTTGGGTAGCGATTCAGATTCCAGCTGCTGAGCCTGGTCTCGGTTTTGGCTCTGGTGCGGGTCTTTGTCTTGCTCTTGCAGGTCAGATATGACTTCCGAGAATATTCCCAGCTCTGGCGAAGGTGGGCTTTCAAGAATCGGCGATTTTATGGAAGGCCGCGAGGGTGATGCTTCGGGAGTCTCAGGGATCACTCGGACACTCGGATCAAGTGCAGGTGATGGAGGGTCCGGAGTTCGACACAAGGGATCTTGTACCGGTGGCTCGATGACCTGCGCATCCTTTGGGGGTGTGAATTGTTTCGCTTTGCGCTTCCTGGAAAACAGCCGGTTATGGACAGTACCAGGGTCTGTATCAATACTCAAAGATTCTACAGTAAGGCTAACTGCCGGTATATCGCTAGCCACTGAATCCTCGGCTGCATCCGCCCTAATGTCCTTCTTGGGTCTCAGCCGGAGAAGGGACGGCGTTTCCTCACTATGAACTGCGTCTTCGTGCGCCTCACTTGCTGGGTTGGACGACGTGTCTGGAGATGGAAGGGTACGGGACGGTAACACTTCGGCTGGAGCGAGACTAGCAAGACTCTCCCGTATCTTCTTCGCCACTCTCTTCGGTTTGACTGGTTTCGGTGTAGTTTTGGTGGCCTTGAAAGCCACCACATCTTGGGTCGGGCTGAATTTTTGGTACGACTGACTCTCTGGTCTTCTGGGAAGTGTTGGCTCGTCCTCGTCCGAAAAGATATAAGAAGGGTCTATGGCGTTTCTGGTGAAAATTTCAGCCTCCTCCACACGCGGCTGTTGGTGCTCCGGTGACAATTCCACTAGAGCTTCCTGAGTGCGAGGAGATGGCTGTGCTTCGACGGCTGGTTCCTCAGCATAATTTAAAGCCTGAAGCTCTGGGCTGGCTTCCAGGCTGACGATCTTAAAGGAGGATCGATCAGATTCCTTCATGGGGGGAATTTCCACCCGGATTGTGCGAATACTTGGATTTGTTGTGGTTCGGGGTCCGGGAAAAGACGATGTCTTACTTTGCCCTTGAAATGGAACCACAGACGAGGCTTTTGTAGTCATGCTCTCTGACGATGTTGCCGGCAAGAGCTCAGAAGAAGGTACCGGAGCGTTAGCTGGCAGGTTTTTGGCAGCTTCTGGTGTATTTCTTTCTGCCATTGATTTTCGACTCATTCTCTTCTTGCGGGGACCGAATTTTTTCATTTCTGGTATCTTATATTTCGCCAGTTGGACGCCTAGCGCAGTGTTTTTGGTGTCTTGGATATTGTCGATTCCCATCTCGGTGACATTGGGATGGTTTGGAGAGGACAGCTCAGGAGCACCTGTAACATTGTCTATCGCCTTGCTCGGGCCAGTGGAAACACCCAACAAAAGATCATCCTCGTTGTCATCGCCAGGCTCCCCAGTTGTAATCACGGGCACCCTGGCCTTCGCTCGGCGGGCAACACTCAAGGGCACCGGCCCCAAAACACCTCGGAACTGGGGCGGTGGCAGATCGGGGCTCACCCATGCAGATTCGAGGGCTTGTCCCAGCTGTGGTGCGCCATAATGCATTGGCTTTTGCATTTGGTAACTTCCGAAGAAGCTCCGGTTAGGGAGTGAAATGCTGGATAGCATCGGCGGCGCACTCATGAAGGGCGATGGGCTGGACCATTGGTCCTGAAAGAATGGGGGTCGGGGCTGTATCGTCAGGGGCATTGGTTTGTGCTGCATGAGACTGAGGCGCGAATCCGTCTTCCCCTGCAGTATTCGTTCCTCCTCGTCCACGGTATTATCATCGTCGTCGTCTCCATCATCACCGTTGGCCAGCCAAGTGGAATCCTTCAGTGACTGGAGATGGCCATTGTCCACCACAACTTTGCCAGTGCGCAAGTCAATTTCGTCGCCAACGCCAGTAAAATCCTTTTCGTACTTCTCAAAGATACGCTCAAAGGCGGATTTGAGCTTGAATGCGGCAACGGCGCGCGAATTTTGCAGCTGGTAGCCGGGATCTCGAATCGCATTAACCTCCTCGGGTCGCAGAGTGAGCTCGTCGTTGTCGACCTCGTCTCGGTTCAGTGGCGACGACTCGTTTCGTGGTCGCTTCGACGGTCGCTCCATGTCTTCGACATTTCTGTGGTTGACTTTCGTGGCTTTGTTTGCGGTGGGCAGTACGAATAGTGGTGGAAGTTTTTGGTGGTAGTTTCAGACGTCCTTGACGGACTCGACGCAGCCCCGACCTCGTCCAATTCGTCGCGTATATTGGCTCGGGAACGCGGTTGACGCGACCAGGTGGGGTGGTTCAGCGAATGACTAACTGTTAGAGTGGCACATTCTTCTGAGCGATCCTCTCAAAGACAGTTGAGAGGCAATTTGTGCTGCAAAACTTATAAAGAGACAGAGAGATATCAGTAAATATTATAATTGTGGTAGGTATTTCGATACACAATTTGATGTCGAATCCAGGTTGGGTTACTCTCTGGAGGAACGCGACTGGAAGCTTTCCTGGCATGAATAAAGTCTTTGGCTAACAATCCCAAAGTCTTGTCATGCACTTGGGTCACGGGTCTTGGCAATCGCGGGGGAGCTACAGCGACCAATGTCGTCAGTCAAGTGGCTCACATCTCAAAGTGTATCATTACTTCCTCCCGAAACCCGGGAGCAAGCCTCCGTTTAAACAGCGACATGTATTGCCAAAAATGCCGGACGCCTCTAAGGCTGGACAGCTCGCTGGATGACCTGAATCCAGCAGCATACGACCTTCTCGTTGGTAAGTCGTTGACTGCCTGACAGGCGCAGGAAGGCGCCAGCTGACCATGACACTCAGCAACCCATTCGCAACAGCAGCTTAAGAAACCGCTAGCGAGCACGCGCACCCTTCACTCACAAGAGCGAACCCCCAAATCACTCTACGACCGCATCGCACGAACCGCTGCGCAGCCGACGTTTAAGAGACATAGTGGTCCCGGCCGGGGGGACGGTGCACGCGACGCATCAGCAATGTCATTTATTCTCTTGACAGAATCCCAAATTGCGCCGCCGAGTCTGGCCTTGCAGAGGAACACGCAACACCAAACATCTCTAGGACCGTCGTCCGGCCCCGATGGCGCCGACGATGAAGACGTAACAAAGTCGTACGAGATGGAGCGCATCGCCAAGCTCTTCGAGATCCTTTCAGCTCGCTCTGACATAGACCATCCCGTTTGTGTCGACTGCACTGAGCTCCTCGTCGAGGAGATGCAGAAGCGGCTCGAGTCTGTAATTCGTGAGAGGGATGCATATGTAAATTTCGTTAAGGAGGCGCAAGCCACCGCGCCAACGGACGACGAGCTCAAGGCCCAGGAGCAGGCGCTGCGCGAGGCACAGAAGGCTGAAGCGCAGGCCCGAGAAGAACTCCGCCAGCTCGAGCTGGAGAAGGAGGCGCTCGACAAAGAATACATGACCCTCGAGTCCGAGTCTCAGCAACTCGACGCCGAGGAGGAAGCCTTTTGGCGGGAGCGCAATGGCTTCGCTACGCGTCTAACAGAGTTTCAGAACGAGCGCGACAGTATCAACAGCAAGTTTGACCACGACTCTCGCCAGCTCGAGAAGCTACAGCGCAGCAACGTTTATAACGACACGTTCTGCATAAGTCACGACGGTACGTTTGCAACCATCAATGGCTTGCGGTTAGGCCGCCTGTCAGCGACGCCAGTCGACTGGCCCGAGATAAATGCTGCTTGGGGTCACGCGCTCTTATTACTTGTGACGGTGGCAGAGAAGTTAAACTATCGTTTCGAGGGTTTTGAACCACAGCCTATGGGGTCGACGTCACGTATCGTCCGTCTTGAACCAGTCTCGCCAGCATCGAGTCGGTTAAGTGGCGGCGGGAACCGCACCGCTCCCCCACCTCCTCCCAAGCGGCATGTTCTCGACCTGTTCTCGAGTGGTGACATGCCACTAGGACTGACTTTTATGCACCGCAAATTCGACAACGCCATGACGGCCTTTTTGGAGCTCGTCCGCCAGCTCGGCGTCCACGTCGAGAAGCAGACGAGGGCCGATGGGAACTCCTTGGGCTTGCCATATCGTATCGAGGGCGACAAAATCAACGATGTTAGCATCAAACTAGGCATTGCGCAGGACGACGGTTGGACAAAGGCGTGCAAGTTGACGCTAACGTGCTGTAAGTTTTTGCTCGCCCATGCGAGCAACGTGAGCGCCGGGCAGAATCCACGACTAGCAGTGTAATCGATGTAATTGGATGTCTTGTGTCGGGTTTAGGTTTGTTTGGGATGGTATTGCGCGGCTCTGGGGTTGGGTGGGCTGGAATTTATAGAGAGCATCGCATCATTAGACAGCTCCTTGGGCACCGTTCCTTGTGTCTGAATATCCATCAGCCGTTCATGGCGGGTGATAAGTGACAAGCAAGGGGAAATCCATCACGTAAGACCCCGAGAACCAATACAAAGTACGAATACCAGGGCAACTGACAAACGAATTGGGTAGGTCGCGACGTCAGACTTCCTATCCTGTCTCGTCCAAAATGTTATATACAAAGACACGGAAGTATAGCCACCGAGAATGACATGTTAAATATTTACACTAAATCACCAGTCCAGCCCAAGCAGTCTCAACCTGCCACTCTCAGCCCACGATTCCTAGGGGGTCCAGGTAGGCACAGTGCTGGGCCCGGTCGGGGTCTGGTCGATGACATCTCTCTGGCGCACGCACTGGCTCTTCTCGGTGATAGCGGCCGGGCAAGCCACCTGCCGGAACGAGACGCTCGGGTTGTCGGCGCCCTGGAACCAATCGAATCGCCAGTTGCAACCAGCCTTGAGAGCCGAGGGGAAATTCGAGCAGGCAGATTTGGACGAGATACCGCCGTAACGCTCACCCCAGCCGTTGGGAGGGGCACCGTATTGGTTGGTGCAAGCTGTAGTTTTATAAGTTAGGGGGGAAAAAACACAAAAATGGGGGTAGGGAAAGGGTCATACCATTGAAAATACCCACACCACCTCCTGGCATGGCAATGTCAAAGTGGTTGTTCCCCAAATCACCACCCGTGTTGGTCGCTTGCACAATCATCTTCTTACCCGAGACAGGGCCTGAGGTGAAGGTCAGCTCGTAGCACGCACAGCACCACGCCGCCTCGTTGCTCCCGGCAATGTTGACAGCCGCCCATCCGTAGGCCGTGGTCTCGTTGACGGCCCAGGGAGATTGGTTGGAGCACATAAAGGCACCCCCACCACTATCGCATCCACTACGCGTGTTGCCTCCATCGTTGAGCGGCTTGTCGTTCTTGTCGCACGTGAGAAGCGGCTTGGGTGAGTTGCCCTTGCGAGGCCAGGCACAGCTGGGTTTGCTTGGGGGGGTTGTTAGAATATACAAGGAAGAGAAAAAAAACAGGGGTACCTACCAACAATCCCAGTAGCGAGTTGTCTTCCCCGTTCCCTGTGCACCCTGGGCCACGACAGCCTCAAGGTAAAAGGGGAGGATGGTAACGAGAGCCGAGATGGGAAGGCGCATCTGGTTTTGTTCAGTCTGTCTCTCCAACTTCAAGGGAGGTGGAATCATAGCCAAGTAACACACCTTGGTCGATCACGATCCAAGACTCAACTTGAAGAATCCAGCGATATCGAGATCCAAACAACCCTCACAGAGACAGGAAATAAAACAGGGGTTGGAATATATATGTGTGTATGTGTGTGTGTGTGAGAGAGAGAGAGAGAAAAGAAAACCGGAGAAGCCCAGAACCAGGTGAGCGACCACCCCAGGATATATCAGAAGCAAGACCTCATGGTGTCCCCTCAATATCAATATCGCTTGTTCAGAGGGGTGGCGCGTTCTCCAACGACCCCCTCTATAGTATATAGCTACCGTATGTTTCGAGTGCGATACAATACATTAGAATTAAGGCACGGGGAAATCCATGGGTAGTGGAGTGGATACAAGCAAACCCGACCCCAGAAGCGGGAAGGGGGGGATCACAACAAACAAGCCGTCTTTCCCACTTCCTTTTCCCGCCACACACTCACGCACTCACTCAGATGGAGTTACTTGCTCACTTGCATGCATTCCAGGTGTTTTTTTTTCTTGGAAGGGGGGAGGCCGCTATGTCAGCCGCGTCAGATTTCCATCGAAAACCACCCACGCAGCATCATAGCTTCACATTCATCACCACTTACACCTACACACCACATTGAGACCTACCTCCATACCCTACCTACCTATATACCCACCACCTACCATTGAGATAGATGGAAACTCCTCAAAAAGGAATCCCCACAGAAGAAACAACAGAAGAAGAAAAATAAAGACTCAACAACCCACGAGAAATGCCACTGTCGCTACAGACCAGCATTAACGACTAAGCCGAACGGCCCGGTATAGATGGAGAGATAGATTGAGTAGGGGGGAGAATACATCCGGTAGGTACCGAACCGGAATCAGCACCGCAGCCAGTGCGGGTAGTGCAGAATAACCAGGGGAATACCCACCGGTCGACCACGATTCTTGTCCGTGAAGATGGATCGTGGTTGAACTCTAATGTAGAACTGAGCCAACTGACGCACTTCGCCAATCACCAACACAATCGAGTCACCACCGAGTCTTCTCTCCCCTCTTCAATTGACCAGGCAGAATCAGAAACCGGACGCACATCACAGCGCACCTCCGCAATTTTTCGTCTTGGCCATCTGATGATATATTAACCATTACTATTTTCCCCCGCACTCCAACCCGCTTCACTGAACAACCTTACCCAGAAAAAATACCCCCGCGTGTGTCACTTATTCTCTCGTCCCACTTCACTTCAGCCCCGGTACCTAGGTAACTAGTATAATTCCTAGCGATATTAGATGACGTCCCCGCTAACGGGCGGGCAGAAGTAGAATCAAAATAGGCTGCTGTTGCAGAAACCCGGTGTTAAGCTCCGTTCCGATTCAGTCAGAGAGTGAGAAATGAGAACAGCTTCCAATTCGCTGCACTGTACTGAGCTGGGTAATTTTAGCTGTGTTATTTTCTAATTTTCCCTCCTCTCACTCCAATCCATCGTTGCTCACTCTCTTTACCTGACCTGTGGTAGATCTCCCGCAACATCAGGTAGAAAGACACATATCTGATCTTGCAACAAAACCTACCCCGGCCTAGTATCCCCAACCCCGGTTGTTACCATCTTCTTCGGTCTCCTCGAGAGTCTCCCTCACCCGGTTAGCAACGTCGCCAAAGAAACCGCCTCCGGAGCTCTCCTCCTCGGGCTCCTGGTACTCATCGTCTCCCCGTCTGTACTCACCACTTCTCTCGTAACCCTCCTCGCGACTTCCATAGTTGTCCTGCCGCCCGTAGCTCTCCTCTCTGTGCTCCTCTCTACGCTCCTCGTAGCCTCCGTACCCACCTCGGCTGCTCTCCTCCTGCTCGTAACGCCGGTACTCGCGCCGCTCGCTACCGTCGTCATAGCGCGTCTCGCTGTATTGAGACTGGCCATAGCGGTTGCCCTCGCGCGCGTACTCGGTCGTCGTCTCGTTGTAGCCTCCGTCCTCGGTGTATCCAGTGCTACGGGAGGTCTCAGTGTTCTCTCTGTTAAAACCACCACCGAGAAAGCCTCCAATGAAGCCGCCAATGGCTGATCCACCGAGGCCTGATCCACCCGAGCCTCCGGAGAGGCCGGAGCCCTGAGAGAGGTTGGAGACACCCTGCTTGACGCCACCCATGATTGCATTGACAGCCGCACCGGCAATCTTGTCCTCAAGTGTCTCGGGTGTAAAGTTCTTGTGCATGTGTAGCTTACCACCGCAGCCGTGTCCGGTATCGTGAACGCCCTCCTTGTGGTTCTCACCACGCTCGACACCGCGACGGCTCAGCTTCTGGCGGTACTCCTCCTTAGCGTCCTCATTCATGCGCGACCACCATTCCTCCACCGTCTGGAAAATTAGGGCGCGGCCTTCGCGGGCACCCTGGCTACCCCCATCGCGTTGGGCAGGGTGGTGGAGGACGCCGTAGATTATAACATCCAAGGTGCGATTGACATCGGCGCCCTCATCATCCCACAACTCCATGAGCTTCGGCACGACCCACGACACCATCTTAGAGGCCGACTTGCCAGCAATCTCGTTGAGAATCTGTTTTTATCGCATTAGCTTACTCCGAGGTATCTACCGGCAAGTCGAAATCAACCTACATTAGAGAAGTGATCCTTGGACAACATGGAATGGGTCGGATCGGTGCAGCTATCATCATGGAACACGATGAGCTGCTCGTTCTTGCTACTTTCGATGATTTCGGTGGCACCGGTAGCAAGCTCGTTCTTGACCTGGTCAATGACAGGGATAATGAAGGGAGCAATAATGGAGAAGACGTAGAACGAGAGTTGTTCCTCCAGCTGCTCGATGATCTTGGGCAAGATGGGCACCTTGGAGAGGGCCTGGGAGACACTCTGCAGGACCTCGTCATGGAACTCGATAGCAGGTTTGACTTGGGCGAAAACCTGCTGGATGTAACGCGTGAACTCCTCGGGCTCCCGCGGAGAGACCGATACGGTCTCCATTTGGGCGGCCGCTGCATTGTTCTGGATGTCATCCATCTTCGCCTTCTTGTCACCACCCAGTAGCCCATCGGGAATCTTATCCAGAAGATCACGGAGGTAGCTAGTGTCCTTGTTGCGGCTCTCCTGGAGGACGCCCTCAAGGTCCTGGATCTCGTTCTGGGTGAGTTTGTCGGCAACTGTCACAATATTAGCTTGGCACATGGGAAAGAGCCGCTGAGCTGTGTGTACCTTCACCAGTCACTGAGTGTAGGAAATCTACACCACCAAAGGTGCCCGTGACCAAAGGATACACTGAACCCCGGGCGCCAGGGATCTGAATCATGGTATCGCGGCCAACGTGGGGGAAGATATCACGCTCGCCCAACTCAATGAGGGCAAGCTCGGCGTAGTTGCTGTGAGCATAAAAATCTGCGCCGCGTTAGCACCTGTTCCCAAGTCGAGAGTTGCGTACCATACCCTCGAGGCAGTGAAGGCCAGTTCCCAGAAGGCGCAGGGCTTCGTAGAGATCATCCTTGTTGTTATTGCGACCGTACGAGCGGCCGAGTTCAACGCACTTCTGAAAGAGACGACGAACGTGCTTGGCAGAGGTCATGATGTTAAGTCTCTCGTTTGCAATGTAGTTTTTCATGCCAGTTTCGCGGTCAATCCCCAGCTCGACTCCCTCATCGACAGGGGCTCGCAAACGACGGTCGTAGTTTCTAGCATCCTCATTGTCGGCATAGTTCTTGGGATTGTCGATGTGATCTTCAGGACGGTAGCAGCCAAGACGATCGGCCGTTACCTCGAACTCACGGCTGCCATAGCCAAAGGTTAGGAAGCCCAAGATGCAGAGCAGCAGGCGGATGGCCTCGGCAGAGACACTCTTGACAGTACCGACGTCGATGGCCTGGGAATAGTCACGCAGCCAGTTACCAAAGTAGACGCGCGAGACCATGAGCTTGTCGAATTTCTTGCCGCCGACAGCGCGGGCCATGAGGATCTGGAGGAGCGCATCTTCGATATCGCCGTGGCGCCCTGATCGAAGGAGTGCAAGGTGGTTAGATCAGATCACCGTTAGAGAAGGGGGGTTGGTGATCCTACAGTTTTGACCTTCGACCTTGGAGATGCCAGCGATATTACCAGCACCGAAGGCGAGAGCAGGACGCGCAAAAAGGAACAGCGCGAGGAGACCGAGAAGGAACGGGTATGGCTTGATGGTAGCCATGATGTTTCTGATGGTGGGGTATCACTATGAAGAGATTTCTGGTTGTGTCAGTTTTCTTCTGGGAGATAACTACCTAGGTGTATCGAGTCCTCGCAATCTTCGCACTCAAGAGGGGCTCTTGGAGAACAGAGCAGCAGCCTAGGGATGGCCCAGAGACAAGAAAGATGAAAATAATTACCTTTAATGCGTAGCAGACTGGAAAGCTGGGGATCAGATGGTTGCAAAAGAGAATTGGGAAGCTCAGAAAGAGGGGATGAAAGCTGGAGAGTTAGGGCCAGCAGGGATCCTGATTCTTACACGGCCTGGGGCCGTTCCAGAGGTAGCCATATCTCGACTGTCGTTGGGCAATCAGAAAACTCGCCAAGCCCCTGTTCAGCTTGTATCATTGAGCGGGGCATCTAGGAGGGGCAGCTGGAGGAGGGGAAGCTACCTAGTACCCTAGAGAGCTTTCTCTCGCGGGGTACCTGTAGCCCCTGCTACTCTCACCACCCCAAGTACCGATGTGCCAAGCCGCCCAGAGGGATGTGAAGCCAGGTTAGGTGATGCCGCCAACCTGCAGGGCCGCGACCAACGTGGAATCTGGTTGCTGCCTGACCAGATCGCCATATGAAATGTTTTCGCATGGGTCGCGTCGTACTCCATCCCATTTTGTTTTGCTGGGCAGATGGAATTTGCGCCGCGAACCGTCAAAACGCGCCTGGGCTATCGCGGAAGAACTTCGAGAGGAGGTGAACTGGCCCAAGCTCCAAGTGATGGTGCGAGTCTAGACCTACGAGGATGGAAGTGTGCAAAGTAGACTGACCCAGATCCAGATGCCTTCTGATCCTAGGCTTCACCGTAGTGCTAACCTGTCCAAAAGTTGAGCAAATTGCAGCAATTATTGCGAATAATCGGCATGACATATACCATATTTTCGCTCAACCGCACTGCCCCGGAAGCCAAGCGATGCAAGAACGTGCAAGTAGTCGACCTCGCGGAAAGCGGGGTTGTGAAACACTCCCAGATTCTGTCGCTGGGGAGTGCCTGAGGTGTTAGTCCCATGACGTGGCCGAGGTTCAGGTCACAGCGTCGCCAAGAATTTGCACTGGTTTGCCCCACCATGGAAAGCAGAGGCAAACAGTTGAGACGCGTCGAGACTCAAGACATCCCCAAGGTGAACAGCTCATACTGCCTGGCAAAAACTGCTGCAAAACCAGGAGCTGTCGTCTTGAAGATTGTATGCACACTGTGCCCGATTGGTAGGAGGATTCCTACGTGGTATTACTTCACTTAGTATACACCATCATAATAGCGAGTGTTGTGGTAACCGGGGATGTCAAATATTTGTCAAATATTCTATGAAGCAAAAAGTATGGCGGGCGATGTTTGATGAATTTCAGGTGTTGGTTACGGGCGCGAATGCGTTCATCCGTGTCACTGGCTTGGAGTCGCATAGACGTTGAGCGTGCGAAGCCAGAGGCGCGAATGCAGCGTTTGGACCTGAACCACAGTGGTATCGGAAATTGGAAAACGGAAGGGATTTGGGTGATTCGGATCAGCATTTGGATGCTGCCTACAAGCGTCGCGACCACTGTTGTGACGGCGGGTCAATAGCGCATTGATGCTGTGAACAAGTTGGGGATGGAGGCACGCTGAGGAGGACTGCAATGGCGAGTGAGGGTGGGCGGGATGACGGGCGCAAGAGTGCTCGTGGTGGAGGGGGAGAAGGGTCGGGTGGGCGAATGCTGACGACCCAAATCAGCAGAGGGAAAATCAAGAGTGGCCGCTGCTAATCACCCCTGCCACTTCAAGCACGGTCGAGGCCCAACCCCATTGGATGTTTTCTGCAAGCTCGGGTGCGACGGTCGGCTCACTGTTCAACCGCTGAACGATGGGCATCAAGTACCTATGAATCCGTCGCGGTCGTTGCAGCCAGTACCTCAAGAACAACAGCCCCAAATCAAAGAGGCATCGGGACGGCCACAGCGCAGCGAACGGCGCGCCAACGACACAAAACAACGTGCAAAAAGCAGCATTACCAATATAGCTTGGGTTTGACCGCGACAAGCAAGCCCTCGAATCATGATTTGGAAAAGCGTCATAGTCATGACGATAGAGTGAGACTGCTGAAGCGATGTGAAGACGAGGCCGGGTGACAGTGCTGGGCGGAATTGGAAGGGGCTGGGAAGCGTCCGCTTTCCGTCGGTCGCACCAAGGGCAAGTCGCTGTACGAGGCACTACTGGCCCTCGGTGGTGCGAAAGCGGAGGGTAGCGGGACAGGCAGGGCAGGCACGAGGCATAGGTAGGCGGGGTGTGGGCGCCTATTTGGAGTTGGGGCTGTGTGCGAGCCCCTTGCTCAGGGCCCAGCGCCCAGAGTGATTTTTTTGTTCCATTTCAATTGGGGAGCCTCCACTGCTGCTCAGCAGCCAGATTTTCCTCGTTCCCCAAATTTCAGCACTCAATCAGCGCTGCTGCTCCCCTCCCAGTACCACACCTATAATTTCCGGTACCCCCCACCTCCCCCAAAATTCGCCCGAATTTTTTTCCTCTTGTTCTCACCTTTCATTTTGGCGTCTTCAGCACTCTCATCGCCTCCAACGCCAGACCCATCCGCCATCACCGCCACGATTTATTGCTGCGCTATCCCCGCTACCTTTTGACGCTTTGCATCCACCCGCAACCACACCCTTTCCAAACGGCAACCCTCACCACACAAGCTTAAACCATGCCGCGCCAGCCCAAGAGCAAGGCCGCTGAGGCCCCAAAGCCTGTCGTCGCAGCACCACCTCAACCCGTGCCCGTGGCGCCTGCGAAGGCACCCCCCGTTATTGATGTTGACAATTTCATCCGCGTTCGCGACTCGGTAAGCAACGTCTTTACCTCTCTGGTGCACGCACGCACCGCATCTAGTCCCCGCACCCCAACAATGGCGTCACGCCACTTTCTCCCCAAGACGCTATGCCGGCTCGCATCTCACTACTAGCACTTGTCCAGCCCAAGACACCACGAATGCAGTTGTAGGACTTGATGCACTGTAGATGTATGGTCTCTTAGCTACTGGCAATGCTTGATCACGGGGGGTTACGCGCTTTTGGTCCTGGTGCAACACCAGGATCTGACATTGCGCGAACTTGTCTCTATCACAGCATCCACGCGCCCCAGCTCGTTGTTTACCCCCATCGTGTCCCACATATCGCCAACGCACGGATCCCAAGTTGTTGTTCTACCACTTACAGCTTCATTGGTGCTAACTCAGCCATTAGGTCTATCAACGCCTCTCAACCATCCAGGATCTGATTAAGAGCTTTTCCCAGGATTACCTGCGCCAGACCAATTTGCTCCTCGGTGAGGGTACCAACCTCGAGGGTGTTGATCTCGAGCAGCAATTTGGCCTTGGGCAGCTCGCTCAGTTCAGTGCTGGTCCCCCGCCTGTGCCCGTTGAGGAGAAGAAGGAGCGCAAGAAGCGCACCCATGATCCCAACGCGCCCAAGCGTCCTCTGACGCCTTACTTCTTGTACATGCAGACAGCACGCCCCATTATCGCCAAGGATTTGGGAGAAGATGTGCCGAAGGGCGCCGTCCAGGAAGAGGGCCAGCGCCGATGGAGCTCCATGGACGCTGCTGAGAAAGCCGGGTGGAATAATGCGTACCAGTACAACCTTCGCCTCTACAATGCTCGTGTGCACTCGTACAAGCACGGCAACCTCGAGGCTAAGAACATGAACGACGCTGAAGCTCTCCGATATGCTGAGGACTTCAACATCGAGCAACCCTCGGGTAAGGATGTTGAGGAAGGCGCTGGCAATGACCAAGACGCCATTGCGCAACAGCTTCAAGAGAGTGCGGTCCCTGGAGAGGCGTCTGATGAGGACCCTGCTCCTGCGGCTAAGACCCCCAAGAAGCAGGCTGCTCGGAAGCGCAAGACGGCCACACCCGCTACCGAGGCGGAGCCCCCTAAGGTTGCGGCTACGCCCGTTAGCCCCGAGGCGAAGAAGCGCAAGCGCGTATCCAAGGCGGCGGCCGATCTTGTTGAGGAACCTAAGAAGTCTGCTCGCAAGAAGACCAAAACCGGTTAAGAGGGGATTGCGAGATTCAGCATGTTATCTCGTTGGTCATTTTTCTCTCCCTATGATACCTCTGGCGGTTCGGTTTTCGTGTTTGATGATACCCTCTCTCGCCGCTGCACTTTATCAGAAACTGCACTGGTGAAGTTAAGGGGATCTCGCGGGCTCTCTTCGGGATAGGTTGGGGGGGGCCGTGGTCATGTCGGTTTTCTTACTCTGTATGATTGATGACGGACGAAACATTTTGGGATTGGGCTGTGGTGAAAACGTGTGGGAGTGGTGGTTTGGAAGGATATACGAGCAGCTCTGATCTGGCTGGACAGGGGGTTATCTCTATTTCCAGCCTGTATTTATCGTTCTCCTGTAGTGTTATGGCGCATTGGTCTTTGATAAATGGTTTATGTTTAAGTCTTGCGAGTAAGTGACATCTTGGGCTCTGTGACAGCTGTCTACCCCTCCTGGATCCTCAGCATGTTGACGCCACAGCTCAGTGCCCGCAAGTGGCAACGCGTTGATGGATATGATTTGATTAGACCCCATATGGTTTGACACAGGGTCTGGGCTGGCCTGGGTCTGGGTGACAAACCAGTCACAGCATTCTGTTCTGATCCCCTCCTGACCCAGTCTTCCCCTGGCGCCATTACGACGTCCACTACTAGCTGAACAGATACCTTACATGGTCTGGTCTATCGTGGTAGGTAGTGCTTCGCAAATACACTGCATAAGGTTTGTTTGTCTGTCGGTATATGTATGAATCCGGGGTGTGTTAGGTTCTGTATAGCGCATGGTGGCACCAATATTGGTAACCCAGGACTAGGCAAACCGACTTGAGTCGTTGTGAGATTTGTTTGGTCTTGGCGAGGTTGGCTCCTCGCCGTTGTGAATAGTGACGTGTTTAAGCACCCCGTGATTGAATACTATAGAATGTGCCTTACCTGTCTACCCACCTAGGTAGGTACCTGTTAGATAGAGAGCTTGAGCATATTGTTACGTTTACTTGTTTTACTTGTTGCTGAGTGTGTTCAGTGTGGGGTAACCACATAGCTCGAGTATGTACTGCTCTCATCTGTAAGGGTATCTTTATTACCAGATACTTGCGTACCTATGCTGGGACCTTGCTTGGTGGGTGTTTCCCCCCTGACTGTTTTCCCGCCTCGGTTGAGCTCTCCCCGCGTTTTTGGGGGTAGTCTACCATTAGCTCACTGGAGCGGTCTTGCATTTGCTCTTTTCCCATTCACTTCCTCCTCCATCTCCAGCCTGCAGCTCAATTTCTTTGCACGTATATATATCGTTCTTATTTGAGTACAAAAAAACCCAACACAGTCTCCCTACTCGTTTGTTTTTCGCAATCACACGGTTTATGTTCATCAAGGCCGTTACACATTTCCAACTGCCGTAGGTAGCTCGTTTGGTTTTAACTCTCCCTCGTCGATATTTCATTGTCTTCTTGTTGCAACCGTGCAATACTTCATTCTCCTCACCCTGGAGCAACATTCCATCCCCTCCCAGCCCACGCCGCTTCCATTGTCCAGTCCCCTACATCTCTTCTCTCTTCTCCCCTCTGCGTTTTGTTCTTGGTTCCGGCTCCTTTCCTCTCACCCCTTTGCTCCCGCCGCAACTTAACTTGATCTTAATAAACAAACCACCTCTGCGTTACTGGCAACACCACCGCTGGCTCCGCTACACAAACCTCCCCATCCGCTTCAACAGTGTACCTCTCCGGGTCGACTTTCATCTTGGGCATAACGTCATTGAACTTCATATCCTTCTTCCCCACCGTCCTACACCCCTTAACAGACTCGATACGCTTGCGCAGGTTATACGTCGCGACGACACCACTTTCGACACTTGTCTGGGACACAAACAGCACGCTCGTCTCTGGCACCAGTGGGGCGAACATGGGCCGCGCAATGACGGGCTGGACGGTCGGGATAGAGGCATTCGGGTCGCCCATCATAGCGCAGGCAATCATGCCACTCTTGATAACGAGGGAGGGCTTCGCAGCGAACCATACCGGGTCCCAGACGACGAGGTCAGCAAGCTTGCCCACCTCGATGCTGCCAATGAGGTGGGACATACCCTGGGCCAGGGCCGGGTTGATGGTGTACTTTGCGATGTAGCGCTTGACGCGGAAGTTATCAGCCCCGCCAGAGTCGGCGTCTTCGGATAGTGGTCCACGCTGGAGTTTGTTCTTGTGGGCCGTGTTCCAGGTGCGTAGTACCACCTCACCGCAGCGGCCCATAGCCTGGCTGTCGCTGGACATCATACTAATGGCGCCAAGGTCGTGCAACACATCCTCGGCAGCGATGGTCTCGGCGCGGATGCGGCTCTCGGCGAAGGCGACATCCTCAGGAATGTCCTTGCTGAGATGGTGGCAGACCATGAGCATGTCGAGATGTTCGTCGAGTGTGTTGCGTGTGTAAGGGCGGGTGGGATTGGTGGACGAGGGGAGCACGTTGGGGTGCTCGACAACACTGATGATATCCGGGGCGTGGCCACCGCCAGCGCCTTCGGTGTGGTACGTGTGGATGGTGCGGCCCTTGAAGGCGGCGATGGTGGACTCGACAAAGCCGGATTCGTTGAGCGTGTCAGTGTGAATCAGACACTGTACATCCAGCTCATCGCAGACGCCCAGACACGCGTCAATAGCAGCCGGCGTGGTGCCCCAATCCTCATGGAGTTTGAGCCCGCAAGCACCAGCCGCAATCTGCTCGCGGAGTGCCGCTGGGTCGCTGTCGTTGCCCTTGCCCGTGATGCCAATGTTTATGGGCAGCGTATCGCACGCCTGCAGCATCTGGCGCACGTAGTGGGCACCGGGCGTGCAGGTCGTGGCATTGGTACCAGCACTCGGACCTGTCCCGCCTCCCAACATGGTCGTCACGCCCGACGCAAGTGACTCCCACGCCTGCTGAGGGCAGATGAAGTGGATATGGGTATCCAGCGCTCCGGCCGTAATAATCTTCCCCTCCCCAGCCACGACATCGGTACAGCTCCCGACCACCATCCCCTCACTCACCCCGTCCATGACATCGGGGTTTCCAGCCTTCCCGATGCCCACAATAACCCCCTCTTTCACCCCAATATCCGCCTTGTAAATACCAGTATAGTCGAGGATCAGCGCATTCGTCACCACCAGATCCAATGTCTCCTTATCACCCCGCCCCGTCGCCTGTCCCATTCCCTCCCGCAGCGTCTTGCCACCTCCAAACTTACACTCATCCCCATACCTTGTCATGTCTCTCTCGACCCTCACCCACAAGTCCGTCAACCCCAATCTCACCGTATCCCCCACCGTCGGCCCAAACATGGCCGCATACGCCGCTCTCTCCATCCTCACCGCCTCCCTTACCAAACTAGCATCCCCTTGCGGCTCCGGCACGTGGGCAAACCCGGCCTCCTGCAGCCTCGCCACAATCTCCCCGACCCTATCCAACTCCACCGGCCCCGAGGCCAGACCATTCCCGCCGCGAATGACCCTATTCCCTCCAATTGCCACCAGCCCCACCGTCTTGGTATCCCCCGGCTCGAACCGCACCGACGTCCCCGCGGGGATGTCCAGGCGGTAGCCATACGCGCGAGCCCGGTCGAATTCCAACAGCGGGTTCGTTTCGATAAAGTGGTAATGGCTACCCACTTGGATGGGGCGATCTCCTTTACTCGTAACCTTTAGAGAAATCCGATCACGCTCGGCGTTGAGAGTGATATGCTCAGAGGCAAAAGTCATTGCACCAGGTGGCGTTACGGCCCTCTCAGTGACGGAAGAGGAAGCCGAGGGGAGGGGGAAAACCTCCGCGGCGGGGACGGGGAGGAAACTCCCATACAGTGCACGAGCGAGGTCGCCGTCATCGGTGGCAATGGGGTTGTGCACGGTTACGAGGTAGGTCCCTGAAGGGAAGGTGCCTTCTACCTGGATCTCGTGAAGGGTTGAAGGAACTTCAGGGAGCACGTGGCGGCGGCCGAGCATCGTGGCGCCCAGTGCCATGAGATCAGCAACGGAGTGGTTTCCATCACGGATGAGTTCTTGGAGGTTATTTGCGATGAGGGCCTTTTTTTTTTTTTTCAATATTGACATATGGGTCAGCTACGTGGGAAGAAGGGTGAGTGAGAGGAGAGAATGAAACAAACCGTGGCTTCAGAATGGTTCAGCTTCACGCCTCGTGCGAGGCGGCGTTGTGCTAGGAATCCTAGCTGCGAGATAGCGAGCTTGTCCAGCTGTTGAGGTTGTCGCGGTGTGTGAGCAGGCCCACTCATTCACTCTGCAGCTTGATGTGCAACTAACCTCTCTTGGCACTAGATGCATCTTGAATTTTCTTTTCTGTCAAGCACTCAAAAACCGACTTGAATGGCTAAGCCAACATGAATTTCGGAAATCGAAATAATCAATTGCAACATCAATTGAAACTATGGATCCCCGGGCGCTTCCGTTTCCTTTACCCTCATATCAACCGTCGCAAGCATCGACTGAGGTGGGCATGTTGGGATACCCCGCGTTTCCACTGATAAGGATAATCTTGCCCCACCATCTTGCTTTTACGTACGCTGTAACTAGCCAACCGGGAACCACAGCTTCGTGTGGGGCATGCAGCTTGCCATGACACAGGCTTCAACAGCTTCCTGCCACACCGAAATCCCATGACCACACCGCCTCCCAGTCCCTGGAAGTTTGCAATAGGCAATTAATTGCATACCAGCATTCCATTTCTGTAGACCATTCACTACCAATTGTTTCTTGAAACTCAACATTTACTCAAACTATGGTATCATTTATCCTGATCCCGGTGTTCCCATGTCCTGTCTGACCTCAACGCCAGTATCGTTACTCATGATATGTACGAATATTGCCCACCCCCCAAAAAAACAAACAACGCACCCATAACCAAACCTAAACGCCTGCCCATTATACCACAGCCCAGCATAGCAATTCCCAGAATACATCCTACTACCCACCCTGCCCCCAATGGAACAACCATCAACCATCGATCATCCTCCCATTCCCATTTTCCCTCGCCTGCGCCTGCTCGACCCGCTCTTCCTGCTGTTCCTTGAACCGCTCGCTCGCCCCCTTCAAGCGCCTCACGCCACTATTGATAATATCAATGTGAATACTCAACGGCCTCGCCTCAGCCGTGCCCCTTGACAGTTCTGGTCCCGATACTGCTTCCCTCAGCTCAATCAGACCAGCATTGATATTCCCAAGCTCCACCACTAGTTCGCTGAGGTATCCCACCACATCCGAGCGATGCGCGCTGATGTGCCGCAGCGTTGAAAGTTGTTGTTCGAGATTATGTAGCTTCCTTGCGTTGCCACCCAGCATGGTCCACAACTGGAAGAGGATCTCCTCCTTTTGTCCCCTCAGCGAAGCCTCGGAGCTGGCGACAATGTTGTAAATGGCATCTAGGTGGTCCTCTGCGTTTGTGAATATGGACAGCAGCGTTTCAGCTTGCATTAGAACTCTCTCAATCATTTGCGATACAAACGCCGTGTGCTCGATGTATTTGTCGACGAGCTTGCGTTCTGAATAGGCGGTGGGTTGGAAGGGAGAGAAGACCCAGTTCATCCATTGGTTGAGCAGACCGGGATTCTCCTCCTCTTCCTGCAGCGCATCCAGAAACCGCGATGTCCACTGGTTCGTGTGGATAATCTGGTCGACAGCTGAAGGAACTGCCGAGTTGAATTTGACTGCCTTTTCCCACGCCTGTTGGAGCGCCAGAACCAGCCCGTCAAGCTCGAGCATCAGCTCATCTTTTCGCGCCACTTTGCTGTACCGCAACAAGGTGCGTAGGTCGCGAACCGACAAGCTGGTACGTCTCAGCTCTGTAGGTAGCGACGCACCCTGGACGGATTTCTCCAGCACCTGCTCGAGCCGGTCTTGGACGTTAACCAAACCGTCGAACTCGATCCGAGTGTTTCCCGGCGGGACATCGACAGGACAAAATGGCAAGTCCAGCCAGGATGCCCCGGGAAGGCGGCAGATCGGCGATAGCGCAGTCGAGATGGACTTGGCCACCATGTTCTGCACCACGATGAGACCACCAAACGTGAGGTAGAGCGCCAGGAATACTGCAAGAGGCTTTTGTGCGTATCGAAAGGCGAGTCGAACCAGCCCAAACACCCACGCAAGCGCATCGAAAAGTGCACCAGGTATTGACTGCGACAGCCTGTCGCCAAATGCAGGCACATTCTCTGATGCTTCCGTCCCTTGGTAGCGGCCACGGCGAGACTGAGCCGCTGTTTGCCTACGCTGCCGGAGACCAGGGAGCTCAGGCGGCGCCGGCTTCGAGCCCCGCGCGCCAGTCCGCCTCGGGCTGTCCACCTCGACTGTCGGCATGTAAAACTCTGGCTCTGGGGAGCGATATCGCAAGGCGTCTCGGGAACTCTGACGCACTGATTGCGGAACCGAAGGGCGAAATGGTGATCGCAAAAGGACCTGTTCGTCCTGCTCAGCCTTGTGTAGAAAGTTCTCGAGCGTTTCGTCCTGGGAACCGCCGATACTAAAGGGCTGTGAGCCCCCGAAACTGAAAGGTTGTGAGCCCGTCAACTGGGAAGGATCGCTTCCACCGGAAAGGAGTAGGTCGTCGTCGTCGTGTAGGATAGAAGTGTCGAAGCTATCGTTTTCGCCACCCTCGACAATGCGCCATGAGCTTTCGACATGCAGCTCCCGTTTCCGTGAGCTTGCCATGTGCGCGAGAGTCGCGTCTTTGTCCGAAACAAAGACGCGAGAGTTCCGAGGAGGGTTGAGGGAGGGGAATGGTGAGTATTTAGGCTTCAGTTGAAGATGGCCGTCACGCGCCTTCGCGTCACCGTGGTCAAGGCAGAAGCGATGCAGGTGTTTTATAGGCCGACAGGGAGGTGGGGGGGCCTGTTCAGCGACTTGACATCACGGCGCAGAGAATATCTCTAAGTGACAAGGGCGCGCACAGACGGGGGTGAGTCACGGAAGGAGGCAGCAAGGACGCGAAGTCGCGCGAGCAATATTTGACATTGAGATTCAAAGAGGAAGAATACGGACAGTTCCAAGTGTTTGCTGCTAGGATCCGGAAACCAGTCTCTACTTGAGGCTGATGCGCGCATGAGGCGCGGCATTGAGGAAAGCTGGGGAATCGGGGAATCGGAGAATCGGGATCGGACGACTGGCTATCAACAATGTGGACCGTGCGGATGACATCCCGTATACTGACACAAACACATGCCCTTGCAAGACAAGGGTAGGCAGCCATTCGGGTCCGCCAATCACATTGTACCCCCGAAGTGATCGCAGCCAGATTTTCTTTGGCGGGTCGAAGCAACTCGAGAAAGTTCCAAGTCCACCACACTCAGCAGGATGCGCTTCCTGCGGGCGACGCGATGGACAGCGCGGGTGCTTCTCACAAAACCACCGGCGCGTCTGCGCCTGTGTTCGTCGCATGCGAGCCCACCTCCGAAAATCCCTGCTGACCACCGGAATCTCGGCGTGCAGCAGGAGCTTTTCACCACGTCCATCTACAGCCCCGGCTCACCCATCTTCCTCCCCAACGGCACGCGCATCTTCAACCGCCTTGTCGACTTCCTCCGCAAGCATTATGTCCATTATGGCTTCCAAGAGGTCATCACCCCGACCATTTACAAAAAAACCCTCTGGGCAAAGTCAGGCCACCTCGAGAACTATGCCGACGACATGTTCACCGTAACCAGCACTTCGCCGTCGCGCGCCGACAAGCAGGTGGAGACAGGCCAGGAAGACGAGTACGGGCTCAAGCCCATGAACTGCCCAGGCCACTGCCTCATATTTGCCGCGCAGAGCCGAAGTTACCGTGACCTACCGATACGCTTCGCCGACTTCAGCCCCCTGCACCGGAATGAGATCTCGGGCGCGCTGAGTGGCCTCACGCGCGTGCGCAGGTTCCACCAGGACGACGGGCACATTTTCTGTCGGCCGATGCAAATTGAGGATGAGATCAGCAAGACGCTCGATTTCATCAGGGTTACGTATAATATTCTCCGTCTGGGCCCGTACCGTCTGGCGCTCTCAACCAGACCAGAAAGCTACATGGGGGATCTGGAGGACTGGGAGCAGGCTGAGAATGCCCTGAAACGGGCGTTGGATGCGAGTGGGCAGGCGTGGACCGTCAATGAAGGGGATGGTGCGTTTTACGGGCCAAAAATTGATGTCATCCTGCGGGACTCAGATGGGAGGGAACATCAGACTGCGACGGTGCAGCTGGACTTTCAGCTTCCCAAGAGGTTTGAGCTGGAGTACCAGTGTCCGGCTCCGGAACTGGAGCAGCGAGGGGAGACGACCACTGACCCTGAGCTTTTGGCAGTGTTAGGGACAGCCCGTCCCGTTCTCATCCACCGGGCAGTGCTGGGGTCGGTCGAACGGCTGATGGCGCTGCTGATCGAGCATTACAATGGAAAGTGGCCATTCTGGCTCAATCCAAGACAGGGCATCATCCTGACTGTGAACGACAGCGCGGAAACAATGCAGTGGGCCCACCACACGAAGAGCGTATTGTTGTATACCTCAGCAGCGAAAAAGGGGCCAAGCAACCCAACCAACTTTGCTATCGATATGGACGACAGCTCGCGGAGCTTGTCGCTCAAGGTACGCGAGGCGAAGACCAAGGGATATGGCTTGCTTATCGTGGTGGGACCGAAGAATGTCGTAAAGAAGTCGGTGACAGTCGATACCACGGGCATTCCCCAGGTTGGTGATGCGCCGGCCGAGAAAGGCCTGGAGATGTCACCTGAGGAACTGCGGCAGCTGATGCAGGCCAAGGTGGCGGCTTACAACTGACGTGTACAATATCCGCGAGCCATGTACAACACGTGTAAGTAAATATGTATAGAGGTAATGTAAAATAAAATTTATGATACCTGTGAAGATGGCTTATCACTCAGCTTGGAGCTAGTTATAGACTTTTCATCCCGCGCTATTTCAGCCTTAGTGTCTCGGCCATTCACTTGCACCGTGTCGAGTACCTAGGTACCAGGTAGTTAATGGCAGCCATAAGCTTTGGTGACAGCCCGGCCTCTTTCTAGGAGGCAATGGTTGTGGAGCACCATGGGGTGTCGCCGTCGATCCCTCACTTATACGCACCATTTAACTACGTACCTATCTAGGTAGGTAACGTGAACAAACCCCCTTGCAGCAGCCTAGGGCTTGGCATCCATTGCTCCGTTAGCCCACAGCATCGACAGGGCTCCCAAAGCGGCAGATTGGATTCCCTTATAGTTTTATCCCCTAGATAGGTATTCCCCTAAGCTATCTTGTCGACCACCCGCTGTCATTGCTCAGAACCTGTTACTCAGCTTGGCTAGGTACTCTGGTATTCTCGCAATTCGACTGTTGGTTGCAACACTACCTCTCCAAGGCACACCTGCCACACCCCCCTCCCCCCTTCTTTGTGGAATGGCGGCTTCGAGAGTGCCACTGAGTGCCCAGTGGACATCTTTTGCAGGCTGGGACTATGGTGGCATGAAAGAACGACTAGAGGGACTGCTTGCTAGCATCGACAAGGCTGTACTAACCCGCTATGCTAAGACTCTCTTGAGACAGAAAGTTAGTATGAGAGAGCTATTCTCGGCGGGTTAGTATTAGGTCTGTCTCGAGATGGTTGCTGAGGACGGCGGATTGGTTATTGCTAGAGTTCGATTGCCCCGACACCCCAACACACCGCCACCCCGCCTACGGTAGTACTGAGGACGAACAATATGCGATCGCGCGTGAGGTCGCAGCTATGACCTTCGTAAGGCAGAAGGTACCTGCTATCACTCTCCCCCGTGTATATGCCTATGAGGGCCGCGGATCCCAGTTGGCTGCTAATATTAGTACTCCCTACATGCTCTTAAAAGGTTTCTATAAGAACGCTCTACAAAATGTCGAATTTGACTTGTGCAACCTGCTAGTACGGTTTCTCTTTCTCTGCTCCAATTTCTCCCTAGTAGCAGCCCCTGATGCAGATTGCAGCCCAAGAGCACATTATATCTCAATAGGCAATGGTACAGGCAGAACTGGCAACCCTGGTGTTCCCGCGAGTTGGTTCCATCGCTTCGATATCAACAGCAGGGGGGCTAGTTTTCGGCAAACTGGCCACGGTCCCTTTCCCAGTAGCAAAGAGTACTTTACTGCCGTTGTAAATATTGCAACCAGCAAAACGGATTTGTCGCGTATGGAGTCGGACGGCAACTTACATTTCGACGTACTAGGCACCTTTGTTTTTGGCGACATCATACAAAACAGTAGCCCATTTAAAGACAGTAACTCTGCTACGGGGCTCCCTCTAAACCACATGGACCTTAGTACGCAAAATATCCTCATCGACGACACCTTCAACTTCCTCGCCACCATTAACTGAGAGTTCGCCCAAACCGATCCTTAGCAAACATACCACTACCCAATGCCTTTTCCGCTACAGGAATCGGACAAGGAGATCACTCCAATCTTGCAGGATCTCAGTCACCTTGCGCATAGAAAGGTATCACGGCAGCACTCGGCTCGAAAACTATACGCCAACAAGTTTCGAGATACCGAGGCAAAGCTACGTAAGCAAGGCGGGGCCCCAGGGAGCCCAATCGCCAACTTTCTAAACAATCCGGCATGGAGGATATATACTTGTTTCACAAAACTTGGCCGCATGCCAATGTCAGATGAATCCTTCGTCCACGAGATGGTGAGGTTGGGTTTTGATCTGGATGCCAAAGGGATAGAGCGCTATCTCTAACCTACGAGACCGCCTGAAACGAATGAGCGAGAATACAACCTAGGTGCAGGTACCCACTCTCTTACACTCCGCAAATACCCAGCTGGTATCTTGGTTAGTGAATTGTTTAACGTAGCAAATCAACGTGGCTTTACGTACTGTCTACAAGTTGCCTATGAAGAGGCCGGGAGAGATAAGTGTTTGTAATAGCAGCAAGAAGTGCCTCGCAAATAGGTACCTCGAGAAAAAACCCCAGAAGCAAGAAGATATGACCGTGTTCACCAACGTCCCTCCTCCCTACTGGACATAGAGGAAGCTCGAATCTGATGAGAAGTGCTCTTCAAGCTGACCCTCGCCACGGTGCAGCAAGAGCTTCATTTTTCACAACGTTTACGATAAGTAACGGATACTCGCCCTCTTTTGGTGTCCCCAAAATCCGCCGACCTGGCCGCGATAAGATACACTTATCGTGGGCCCATTTTGCTGATGTAATCCTGTAATCGGCTGGTGGCGCTGCAGATCTTCAACGACAGTGGGATTTATCAACAATTGAGGCTTGTGCAACCCCTGAAAATG